>Ga0163203_1000123_pt1 | contig 19750 bp, 15 predicted proteins | sample PL_2010_330m_FD_113534 | JGI IMG/M metagenome (GOLD analysis project Ga0163203, IMG submission 113534) | Freshwater microbial communities from Powell Lake, British Columbia, Canada to study Microbial Dark Matter (Phase II) - PL_2010_330m | ecosystem: Environmental > Aquatic > Freshwater > Lake ... | reverse complement strand
TGCGTACAGCGCGTGCCCAACGAGGAGCGTCGAACAGTGGCCGTCATCGGGGGAGAAGGTCCCACCGAGCAGTCCGTTTGGATTCACATCGGGGACGATCTTCAAGAAGTCATCTCTATCGTACCAATCGATGTTCAGGCCGTAGGAGTGCTGGATCGCGAGGAGTTCTTTCAGCGTCTCTTTCTCATGTTTGCGATAGGCAACGAACGTGTACCCTCCTTTCGTCCACTCGATATCATCCCCGTAGGTCTCTTTCCAGGTGGAGACAACCTCCAGTGTCCGCAGGCAGAGACGGATCTTCGCCGGATCGGAGTGGGTGGCACGGATCCCGCCAATCGCTGCCTTGTTCGATCCTTGACCCTGACTGGCGAACCGATCGAGAACGAGAACCTTTACCCCTGCCTGAGCCATGGCCATAGCCGCAGGTACGCCAACGCTCCCCGCCCCGATGATGATCACGTCGTAGTTACTCATCGCTCCTCCTCGGTCTCAGCGAACGCTGTTCCAGCTGTAGCTGTGCCGGTAAAGGTCCCAAGCGAGACCTCGATGAACAGTGGTCTCTTCACCTCTTCTGCAACCTCGTCTGTGGGGACCTCCTCCTCGCGGAAGATGCGTTTGGTCAACGCGGTACAGGTCTTCCCTCCGCAGGCACCCATACCGGCACGTGTCACCGCCTTGACCTCGTTCATGTCGCGGCAGCCCTCGCGAATCAGTTGACGGATTTCACCTGCAGTCACCCGCTCACAGCGGCAGACAATCGTGTCATCGGTGAGCCGCTCAAGTTGCTCGGGGAGCGGTTCGCAGACCGACGGCGCCTGCACGCGGATTCCGGCAATGCGTTTGGCATAAGCCTTGGCAGCCTCTACTTTCACAACCGCAGTATGATCTCTCTTTGCAGCGAGTTGAACGCTTTTCACTTCTACTTCACCCAGCACCTCTCCCTCAGTGTCGACTACGGTAACGGTTTGCCCTTGCTTGATACTCTCTTGAAGAAACTCATAAGCAAGAGCCACAGTTGGCATCTGTTTGTCCTGCCGGTAATCAACCAATGTGATTGCCAGTCCCGGGCAAGCTGTAATGCAATTCTCGCAGCCAATGCACTTCTTGCCAATCTCAGGCCCGATAAACTTGGGACGATGTCTGATATCACTTTCATCAATGTCAATGAGTCCTAATGGGCAAGCATATGCGCAAGGATCACACGGGATTTCTTCCTGACAGTGAAGAATAGGAAAGACACCTTCCGTCTGAGTCGGAATTCCTTCCGGGTCAACTTTTCCAGGACCAGACTTGAGGATCTCAGCCATCCGGGCCCATTCCGAAGGGATTTCCCCAACATCTACCCCAAGCGCTCTAGCTACTTTTAGCCCCGCAATCTTACCAGTGAACATTGCCGCGGATGCCTCGGCAATCTCTTGTGCATCACCCGCAGCAAATACTTGCATCTTGTATTCCTGGGCCTTTTCGTAGAACTCATTCACGGGATTCAATCCCACGGCAATCAATACTGTGTCACAGGCAAATGATTTCTCCGTTCCGCGAATCGCTTGGAAATGTTCGTCAACTCGAGCAATCGTTACAGATTTCACTTGCGTTTCACCATTGGCACTAAGAACAGTATGCGAAGTGTAAATAGGGACGCCCATGCGAACCAACTTATCCCTGTGGACTTTGTAGCCGCCGCACTCGGGCAAAGCCTCAACTAACCCTACCACTTGGATGCCGGCTTGAAGGGCGTGATAGCCAGCAATTAATCCAACATTCCCTCCACCGACGATAAACAACCGTTTGCTAGGTTTTACCAAGTCACGATTGACCAGTGTTTGAAATGCCCCAGCACCATAAACACCCGGCAGCGTGTTTCCCCTAAAGACCAGTGACCGTTCACGTGCTCCTGTTGCTACCAGTAGTACCTGTGGTCGAACAAGAACATAGGTTCTGTTATCCTGGAGAATACCTACTTTGTGATCGCTGAAAACTGCAACAGCTACGCTATTTAGCCAGACATCGGTTGTGTCATGTTTCTTGGTCTCGTTCTCCAGTTGTGTAGCAATATCAATCCCCCGTGTTCCAGCGTGAACAGCATTGGTAGAACCAAAAAAGCGATGAGTTTGTAATACAAGCTTCCCTCCCAGGCGATGCCTGTCATCTACAAGTAGCGCTCTGATCCCGTGGCTTCCAAGTTCGGCAGCTGCTGACATTCCTGCCGGGCCGCCACCGATAATGAGCACAGGCACGGCTATGCTTTCCGTTTTGCTCATAGATGGAACTTGTTCTACCTTAGGCAGATGAGGCAAGCCATCGCTTGGCTCAACGTGCATACCTGCCTCAACTGGCGTCATGCAGGCCTTCACCGGTATCCCCTCAGCAATTACCAGACATTGGGCACACTGACCGTTGGCACAAAAGATACCCTGTGGCGCACCATCTGTGAAATGATGTCCAAAGATCTTGACTCCATTGGCAAAAAGGGCGGAAGCAATCATCTCGCCTTTTTTGGCGATAAGTGGTCGTCCCTGCCAATAGAAGGTGATGTTCTTGCTTGATTCAACCGACAAAATAGGATGTTTCTTGATTCGATAGTCTGTCATGTTCTCCCTGATTGTGCCTCTGCTAAACCAGCTTGGCTCTCGTGACGACAATATGGCACCCTCATTTTTCGGTCGATGTTAGTGCTTTACCTCTTCATTTTCCAGATCAAAGCCTGCCGGAAACGGATCGCGATCTGTAAGCACAAGAGAGGAAATAGCCATCACGTAAGCAGATCCTCTCACCTCGGGGATGATCCCTGGGGTATCTCCTACGTTCGTCTCAGAGATTATTTTTCCCGTAAACTCTGTCTTCAAGATGCTTTGGTAGCGGTATTCCTCCCCCACAGCGAGCTTCCCTTCCGCGTGGAGAAAAGCCATCTTGGCGCAGGTTCCCGTTCCACAAGGGGACCGGTCGACCTGTCCCCTTCCGAAAACGACAACATTCCTCGGAGGATCGGTCTCTTCGTAGAATTCCACCAGATCTACTAACAACGGATTCCCTGTCGCGGGATGGTGAAAGGTGAGGTTCCGGTTGGTCCAGCTTCTGATCATCATTCCAAGATCTACGATCTCACGTATATTCTGCCGCTTAAGTTCAACGCCCAGGGAACTTGCCTCCACTAGAGAAAAGAGATTCCCCCCGTAGGAAAGGTGAAGCGGGACTCCTTTCCATTGCACAGTCCTTAGGAAGAAAGAAGGAACATTACGAAAGGTAACATCCTGAACCTCGCCCTCTTTCCAATGAAGGTGACAGGTCACAAGACCAGATGGAGTATCGAGTAGAACCTCTTTCTTGTGGATTCGTCCTAGTTCAGCCAGGGCGGTCACTGCTCCGATCGTTCCATGCCCGCACATCGAAAGCGTCCCGCCGTTATCGAGGAAGATCAGTCCATAATCTGCTGCCGGGTTAATGGGCGGGGTGATAACTGCTCCGAACATATCCGTGTGTCCACGTGGTTCCCGCAGGAGGAACCGCCGCAGGTCGTTGCCCGGTCCATCGAACCACGCACGCCGCTCGGCCATCGTTTTGCCGGGGATGGGAGGAAGTCCGTCAAGGACCACACGCGTCGGTTCACCAGCAGTATGAGTGTCGACGACTTGGACAAAACGCTGAATCCTCATCCACTTGTGCTCTCCATGAGCCTCTCCACAGGGATGTAGTCCCGATCGTAACCGAAGTAGCGAGGACCGAACGTGGCGATCCCCCGTTCTGTCCGCATCCGTTCGTGTGCGGGGACGAGAAGCACAGTTCCCCGGTATCCGTAGCGAACGATGTCTGTGCGGATCGGTTCCCCGGTCGCCGGGTCGAGGATGCAGATCAGATCCGGCGGCATGCAGCGAACTTCTCCATCGATCTCCAGGTTCAACCACTCGTTCTGGAAATCGACGACGACGGTCCGTCCCTTGAAATCGTCGGTCCCCTCCACCGTGATCCGCCCAAGGGAGAAACCCTTAGTCTTCTCCGCTCCGAATTCCCGATCGATGTCGACGATCTTCCCTTGAAACGCACGGTATCCTCCGGTGAGATTAATAGCCTCAGCAATAGGATCGAGGTGCTTGCGCCGCGCGTTGAATACGCGCTTCCCCAGATCCCAGGCCATGGATATAGATCGCAAGATCGCCGTATCCTTGAGCTGGCGCCCGGTCATCGGATACCCCGCGATCCATGAGATACCCCCGTAGGCCATCGCCGCGTTGCGGATGATCCGCTCCGTTAGCAGTGCATCTGATGCGTCGCAGATAGTCACGTGTCCCTTCTCATCCGCCGCCGCCGTTGGCGACGGGGAGACCCCGTGGATGTAGAAGGAGGTCATCTGCAGCTCGGGAAAGGCACGTCCCATACCATCGGCGTCGATGACGGGAATCCCGACTGCCCCAGCCACGGCCATCGGGACCGGCGTATTGACCCCACCGGCCTCCGGGGGAACAACAGCCTCGATCGACTTGCCCATGTAACGGCGCAGACTGTCATAACACCAGAAGAGCTCTTGACCATTCGGTGGTTTCTCGGTGAGAACAAGCGCTGCTCCAAGGCACCCGGCGATCGCCGCCAAAGCCTCATCGGGCATCGCCTCAGGGTCAATAAGGAGGATCTCCTTTCCCTGATCGACAACGTTATACGCCCACAGAAGGCCGATCTCAGGATCTCCCCCGCCTCCGGTGGCCAGGATCGATGCACCTAAGGTGATCTCCGAAAGCGCCTTCTTATCGATCACTTGGAAGTCGGTAACTCCCCACTTGCGAAGGATCTCTCTGACACCCACTTTTACTCCTTTTTCCCCGTTAGTCCACGCGGAGCGCTGGTCAGAACCTCACATCCGAGTGGGGTGACGACCACCATGTCCTCGACGCGCGCTGCACCTATCCCCGGAAGATAGATCCCCGGTTCCACGGTCAGGACCATACCCGATTGGAGGATCGTCTCTACCCCGCGGTCCGCAATCGGCATCTCGTGCGAGGAGATCCCAATTCCATGCCCAGTGAGGTGCGGGAAGTACTCCCCGAAACCAGCATCTTCGATCACAGTCCGTGCAGCGGCATCAACATCACAGGCACGAACACCGGGACGAATCGCTTCAATCCCCGCTTGTTGCGCCTCTCGTGCAACCCGAAAGATTTGCTCTTGCTCCGGTGAGATGTCACCAATGGCAAAAGTCCGTGTGATATCTGAGCAATAACCATCGTAGATCGCGCCCATATCCAACAGAGCCAGTTCCCCTTCAGCCAACACCTTCTGCGATGAGATTCGCTGCGGAAGCCACGCGTTCTCGCCCGACATGAAGAACGGTTCAAACGAGGCACCTTCCGCGCCTCCCTGTCCAATGAGGTACTCTGTCCAGGAGGAGAGCTCGATCTCGCGAACGCCCGGCCGAATAGCACCCTGCACCAGTTCCATCGCATTACTGGCAATCTCGGCCGCTCGCTGAAGGCAGGCAATCTCCTCATCAGACTTGATTGCACGCAACTCGGATGTGATAGCGCGCACATCGACGAACTCACTCTTCTCACTACTCAAACCACGTAGATACTCGGCCTGCGACAGAGTCAGCGAGTCCTTTTCAACACCGATCCGTTTGCCCGAATTGCCGAACAGAGGACGCAGAGCGTCGAGGTAATTTGGGGTGTCCTCTGGAAACGGGATGACCCGCTCGATCCATCCATCCCTTTTCGCACGGTTTAGGTCCAATTTCGCCACGATGTAAGTCGGACCTTCCTCAGGGGAGATCGCCAAGATGGAGGCGACCACCCGGTTCAACCGGAAACCCGTGAAGTAGCGAATATTGTCCCGATCGAAGAGAAGGACGAGCCCCAACTCATGCTCGCGCATCCGTTCAAGCAGCGCGTCAAGCCGCCTTGCGTGTTCCATAGAGTTAGAGGTGTTCACGAATGCCCTTCTCTTCCTCAGGGTTGACCAGGTACACTGTTTTCAATACACGTGACTCAACGCTTGTATCCGCCTGGCCAGCAAGCTCTAGGATCAACATCTTCTCAGAAAGAACCGTCAACAGCGACTCTAGATCGGCTCGGGGGAGGTTCAGTTTCTCCTCCAACGTCGACCGTTCGATGTACGGGGTATCGATAATCGCCTGAAGCACGTTGCGGTACCTTGCATCAGATTCGATAATGGCTTTCAGATCCATATCTTTCTCTCACCTCCTGTCACTGTTAAGCTCTTCTACAGGGACATAATCCAGGTCGTAGCCGAAGTGACGCGGACCGAACATCTCGATCCCTTTTGCTGTTCTCATCCGCTCGTGCGCCGGGATGAGGACAATGGTTCCCCGATAGCCGTACTTCATGATGTCGGTGCGGATCGGTTCTCCGGTCTCTGAGTCGAGGATTGCGATAAGGTCCGGTGGCAAACAGAGAACCTTCCCATCGATGCGCAGGTTTAGCCACTCGTTCTGAAAATCGAGGGTAGCTGTCTGACCCTTGTGCGTATCGATACCATCTACAGTAACCGATCCTAATGTAAATCCCCTATTTGTCTCCGAACCGAAGTCGCGGTTGATATCCACAATCTTTCCGCTAAACACGCTGAACCCTTCCACATTTCGCTCCTTCTTCAGGCTCTTCAGAAGCTCCCCAATCGGATCCAGGTGTTCCCTGCGGGCACGCATAACTGCACGTCCCACCGCCCAGGCAATGCTCTGCGAGTAGAGGATGGAGGTCTCTTTCACCTGCTTCCCAGTCAGAGGGTAGGTGGCGATCCACGAGATACCACCATAGGCCATCGCTACACGACGGGCGAGTGTCTCCGCTAACACATCATCGTCTCCGGTATCGATCACGGTAACGTTCTTCCTGTTATCCACCGAAACAGTGGGAGAGGAGTGTACACCATGTGTCACCCACGATGTCATTTGTAGTTCGGGGAAGGCGCGATTCATCCCATCAACATCGATTACGGGAACACCAAGTTCTCCGGCAGCAGCGTAGGCGACAGGAGAGTTGACCCCTCCACATTCGAGTGGGATCGTCGCCTGGATCGGTCTTCCCAGGTACTGTTCGAGGCGCCCCATCGCCAGGTTTAACACCTCTCCACTCGGCGGCTTCTCCGTGAGGACAATCGCCGCTCCCAGGCAGGCCGTGCTCGCTGTTTGGATATCATCGGGAACATCCATTGGATCGACCATGAGGATCTTCTTCCCCTCATCGATCACCTTGTAGGTCCATAGGAGACCGATCTCCGGATCTCCTCCGCCACCTGTAGCGAGGATGGAGGCTCCCAGCGTGATCTCGCTGATTGCCTCCTTATCGATAACGCGGAAGTTCTTGATCCCCCACTTCTCAAGGATGGCACGTGCGTTTGATCGCGCATTGCTCATTAGAGCACCTGCCCTTTCACCCTAATCCGGATCTTCTCGCGCTTCCCAGGCATGTACGTAAAGGGAATCTCTTCTACGTCAATCACCTCTACGGTGTTACGAATCGCCCCGGCTGCCTCGGCGTTATCCTTGGCGCGTTCAGTTACCTCGACGATTGCCTCGGCGCGGTCTTCAATATCAAGATCGACGACTCCTTCCGCATAGGCTCCGATCTCGGCAATCGTTGTTCCCACGGCGCCTCCCACTTCAAAGTGATCTGGCATGAGGACCTCACTGACACCGATGATCTTCTCCCTAGGGACAACCAACGCTCCACCACCGATAAAGATGGCGGGGACCGGTTCGGGTGTCGTCTTCATCTTGTCGATGACCTCCTCAATCGTAGTCTTGATCGCAACCCATGCGTTCTTGATTAACGCCTTCGGCACAGCGTTGATCTTCTCGGGGTGGGTGACGTAATCGGTCTTAAAAACATCGAGCTTCTGTTGTAGCTTGCCCAACGCGACTGCTGTGTCATGCACGGTTAGCAGCGGCCCGCCGAACGACTTACCTAGTCGAACTAGGTTGTAGCCGACGCTCTCCGGTCCGAGTTCGATTACATCATCATCCTTGTGTTTAACGATCGTCCCGCCGCCAAGAGCAATGGACAGCAGGTCGGGGCAGCGGATGTTCGTCTTGACCCCACCGATGTTCACCGTGATCGACGACTCCCGTGGGAACCCCTTGACGATGTAGGCTACATCGGTTGATGTCCCTCCGATATCGACCACCACCCCGTCCTCGATTCCCGAAAGGTATACCGACCCGCGGACGCTCGCCGCCGGCCCGGAAGCAACGGTGAATATCGGGTAGTCGATAGCGTAGTCGGCAGACATCACGCTTCCGTCGTTCTGCACGATGAATAGAGGAGCATCGATCCCTCGCTTGCGCACAGCAGCTTTCAAGGAGTTGACCGCGCGCCGCATCACCGTGATGACGGAAGCGTTGAGGATGGTCGAGTTCTCCCGTTCCAGGAGTGAGATGGTGGCAATGCGGTGGGAGAGCGTAATGGGAATATCTTCCCCGAGCACATTGCGCACAATCTCCGCTGATTGCTCCTCGTGGTCGTTGATGATCGGGGAGAAGACCCCGGTAATTGACACCGAATCGACCTTTCCCTTCATCGATTTGCAGGCGTCCTCGATCGCTTTCTTGTCGAGCGGAACGATGTCGCGCCCGTCATACTCCGATCCACCGCGGATGATATGCACGAGTTCGTGTCCGCCGATCGCCTCCTTTAGGCTCTCCGGCCAGCCGGTCAACGGAGGGATGGCCGTTGTCGCTGGAGCTCCCAACCGGAAGATCCCCACCTGATTCAGGTTCCTCCGCTCAATAAGGGCGTTCGTCGTATGGGTAGTACCCAACGAGACCATGGCTACTTCTGCCGGATTGGCCCCGGATTTTGTCATCACCGCCTCAAGGGCCTCAACGATCCCTCCGGTTACGTCCGGGGTCGTCAGTGATTTCGCCTTGGCCAACACCTCCCGCCCACACATGAGCACCCCATCAGTGAAGGTCCCTCCAACATCGAATCCAACGCGCAACTCTCTCTTCGTCTCCATATTCCCTACCCCCACAACCCCGAGGTTCCGTACTGTTCTTCCAGCTTCCACTCAACGATCTCCTCTCGTGGAGGGGATTGATACCCGTAGATCTTGCTGTGTGTCCAATTGAATTGATCCTTCAGCCCTGTCAGGAACTCCGCGAACTTGAGCGGTGCGAGAACGGCATCGATAACAGGAACCCCTAACTCTTCCTGTAGTTCCTTGTAGAAGCCGAACTCGATGGTGCATCCAAGGATGATCACCTCTGCCCCATCAACCTCCACCGCTTCCCTCGCCGCCGCACGCATCCGACGTGCAGTCTCCGCAGGATCCTTCTGGAACTCGTAAACCCCCATTCCAAGCGATTTGAACGAGGCAAGCTGATCGGTGAAGCCGTACTTCACTACGTTTTCATGCATCTTGGGGATCCACTTCTTCCGCCCGACGAGGATGGAGAAGGTATGACCCAGGGTTGTGGCGATGTGCATCGCTGCCTCAGCCGGCGCGGTCACGACAAGTCGCTCGCTGAGCTCGCGGGCTTCGCGAAGTCCGGGGTCGTAGAAGCAGCCGATTACAGCAGCGTCGTATCCGTCGAGCTCAGCCTTCCGCACGGCATGCAGCGTATCGGTTAGGATCAAAGCCTCGTAGTAATGATACTCAAGGTGCATCGGTCCTCGCGCGAGAGAGACAACATCAAGCTTTGTCTCCGGGCCCTTCGCCGTCTCCAAGAACTCCTTGATCGGCTGATCGAAAAGATCAGTTCCCACCGGATCGATCCACAGTATCTTGCTCATACGCTCACTCCTTTTTCTAAGTTTGTCGGGGTCGTGACCACGGGAAACAGGTGGCACCAGACAAAGTGCCCAGGTTCCACCTCCATCATCTCGGGAATCTTCTGTGAACAGATCCCATTTACCTCGCTGCAGCGTGTGTGAAATCCGCAACCGGGCGGGACATTCACCGGGCTGGGGATCTCCCCTTCCGAAGTGATCTTCGCCGGCTTCACCGCCTCTTCCTCTGGCAGCACAACAGGAATAGAGGAGAGGAGCATCCTTGTATATGGATGAAACGGATTTGAGAAAAACTTCATCGTTGGGGCCACCTCACAAATCTTTCCCAAGTACATGATGGCGACCCGTGTAGAGACATTCCTCATCAAGCTCAAATCATGTGTGATAAAGAGATAGGAGAGTTTCATCTCTTCCTGAAACCGGAGCAGCATGTTGATGATCTTTGCCTGAATGGATACATCCAATGCGGAAGTTGGTTCGTCGAGAATAACCAACTTCGGGTTTGTCGCCAGTGCGCGGGCGATCGCTACCATCTGCCGTTCTCCGCCGCCCAACATGTGCGGGGACTTGTACATGTAGTCTGGCGGGAGCTCTACGCGCTCCAAGAGCTCCACTACACGTTCCTTGCGGTCGCGTGAGTTTCCCAAGTGGTGCACCTTGAGCGGGAGCTCAAGGATCTGTTGGATCGTTCGCCGTGAATTGAGCGATGTTCCTGGATCCTGAAAGACGATCTGGATCGATTGTTTCAGTGCTTTGGGGCGTTTCGATACCGGCCGCGAGATATCCTCTCCCTTGAATCGGATCTGTCCTGAAGTTGGCGAGTGGAGCCCGACCACGGTGTACGCAACCGTACTCTTACCCGAGCCCGATTCCCCAACCAGTCCCAACGTCTCCCCTTCCTCCACGGAGAACGAGACCTCATCGACCGCACGCACCGTTCCGCGAGAGGTGATGAAGAACTTGCGCAGCTTTTCGACCTCAAGGATCTTGCTATTCATCGGTCTCACCTCGGTACAGGAAACAAGCTACATCGTGATCGTCAGCTGCGTGCACAACAGGTGGGATTGACTGACTGCATTGCTGCATTGCCCGTGGGCAACGCGGATGGAACCGACAGCCGGACGGTGGATCGAGGTACTCCGGGATCCTCCCTGGGATTCCTTCTGCAATCCCGCCACCAGTTAGCTTGGGGAGGGCGTTCATCAGACCAAGGGTATATGGATGCAACCAGTTGGCGAATAGTTCCTCCTTACGCGCCCCTTCGATGATGTTTCCCGCGTACATTACGTAGACACGGTCGGCCATCTCGCGCACTACCCCCAAACTGTGGGTGATGAAGATAACAGAAGTTTCATGCCTCTCAACAAGCTCATTCAACAAACGGAGGACTTGATCCTGGATCGTTACATCGAGCGAGGTAGTTGGTTCATCTGCGAGCAGCAGCTCTGGTTCGGTGGAAAGCGCCATCGCGATGCAGACCCGCTGCCGCATCCCCCCGGAGAGTTGCACGGGATAGTTGGTGAATATCCGCTCCGGATCGGGGAGCTGTACCTCACGTAGCGTTCCGATCGCCCGCTTTTTGATCTCCTTTTTCGAGAGGGACCCCTTGGATCCGTACTTAATGACCGACATCAACTGATCACCCACGGTGAACACGGGATTCAACGCAGCGGTCGGATCCTGGAAGATCATGGAGATCCCGTGTCCGCGAACTAGCTGCATCTCCTGTGATCCCATGGTCAAGACATCCTTATCGTGAAGTAGAATCTTCCCTTCCGTGATCTTTCCTGGAGGAGAGGTAAGGATCTTAAGCACACACTTCATTGTGGTCGTCTTCCCACACCCCGCCTCCCCGACCAAACCCACCCTTTCTCCAACTTGAACCGACAGGTTGACGCCGTTCAGGACTCGGAGACGTCCCTCGTAGACCTTGAACTCGACGTGCAGGTTCCCGATCTCCAGCAAAGTTTCTCCCATCCTAGACCTCCTCAAGCGCGAACAAATCGCGGAACCCGTCGCCAATCAGATTGAAGCCAAGGACCGTGATCATGATCGCGAAGGCAGGGAAGATCGTAATCCACCACTGATCCGGTAGGTATTTCGCCCCATCGGCCACCATAGTCCCCAGGTCCGGGATCGGAGGCTGAGCCCCCAACCCAACGAAACTCAGAGCCGAACCGATAAGGATCACCCACCCCATATCCAAGCTCATCTTGGTGAAGATACTGGAGACACAGTTGGGAAGGATCTCGCGGAATAGGATGTGAGAACGGCTCGCTCCGGTAACCTCGGCCGCCTGCACGAAGAACTCGGTACGCAACGACGAGGAAAGACCGTAGACCAGTCGGGTATACCACGGCCACCACATCAAAGATACGGCCATCATCGCGTTGAAAACGCTTGGGGTAAGGACCGAACAGATGGCCAAAGCCAGGATAAGTGGCGGAACGGCAAGGAAGATATCGGTAGTCCGCATGATCACTGTATCGATCCACGTCCCACGGTAGTACCCGGCAACCAACCCTAATACAACTCCTGGAATAACTACAAGCGACAGAACGACGACCCCCATCATCAACGAATAGCGGAAGCCAAAGAAGACTCGTGACAGGATATCCCGCCCAAATACATCCGTTCCAAACAGGTGTTTCAAGCTCGGGGGCTGACCAGCCTCGGCAAAATTGACGAACCGGCTAGCGTGTGTTGGGTAGGGCGACACGTAAGGGGCAAAGATCGCAAGAAACGAGACCGTCAATACGAAGAATAATCCCAGTACGGAGACAGGATTTCGAGAGAATTTATACCAACCCTTCTTGAACCCCTCCGCACGACGTTTCAGCAAAGGATTCCGCGAGTAGTTCATGTTTATTTGCCCCTTTCGGCGCCCAGCCGGATACGTGGATCAAGCCATGCCACTATCAAGTCAACGAGGATGTTGACGATGATAAAGATCACTCCTAGGACCATCACCACGGCGGAAACGGCATTCAGATCCTTGTTCAACATGGCGTGGATCCCATACCGTGAAAAACCGGGCCAGTTGAATATGAGCTCCACTAAGAAAGCGTTTCCGATGAGGGAGGCAAAATCTAACCCCAGAATGGAGACGGTTGGGATCAAAGACGGCTTGAGGAGGTATTTGAACATAACCAAGCGCTCAGGGACCCCAAATCCCTTTGCCGATGCGATGTAGTCCTTGCGCAGATTGTCACTGATCGTGGAACGGGTGATCCGTGCCTCCTGGGCCATTCCTCCCAATGCCAAGCTGACCGCCGGGAGAATCAGGTGTCTAATAGCATCACCAAAAGCAGCGAAGTTGCCACTCAGCAGGGCATCCAGGGAGACCATTCCTGTTATCACGGGAGGGCGCGTTATCCATGGACTAAGCCGTCCCATGGTCGGCAGCACGTTCAGCACATAGCCGAACAACAACAAGAACAGGATAGCAAAGACAAAAGATGGTGTAACGATCCCGATATACGAGAAGATGCGAACGCTGTTGTCGATCCACGTGTTGCTGTAGCGACCGGAGACTGCACCGAGAAGGATCCCGAAGACCGCCATGATCACCCCAGCGGACAGAGCGAGTTCCATCGTTGCAGGGAGAAATTCCCTCACATCCTCGATCACCGCCCGCCGGGTAAACAGAGATTGACCTAAGTCGCCACGCACTGCGCCGGTGAGCCAGTAGTAATATTGCGCGTAGAGAGGGTCGTTCAGGTGCATCTGCTCGCGAAGGTTATCAACAGCCCACTGGGGGGCTCGCGATCCCAAGGCCATGCGAACCGGATCGCCAGGCAAGATCCGCGAGATTGTAAAGATCAGGATAGAGAGTCCAAACAGGACGAAGAGCGATAACGCCAACCGTTTACCCAAGAACTTCAACATACTCATCAATTGCCGTCCTTCTCTTGTGGGTCCCAAGGAGGGTGGGAAAGAGATAAACCTTTCCCACCCATTGGCGCATGAATCCCCGATAAGAGGGATCTGCTTATTTTGCGACTAGTCCACCTTGATGAAGCGAGCCGCCAGGTTGTAGCCCATCACTGGGTTCACCTCGCCAGCCGCCGTCGGCCAATCTATATAAGCCGACTGATAGGCATGCTTCTCCACCTGCTCAAAGAGGAAGATGGTCGGACACAGAGCGGTGATCATGTGCTGTAATCCTGCGTACTTCCCGAATCGCTCTGCGCGGTCGACCGTGTTTATCGCCGACTCAAGCATGGCATCAAGTCCAGTGTCGAGCAGCCACTCGTTCTGCTCCCATGTAGGAGCTGAGTTTGAGTGGTAGCGCGATTCAAGCAGGGAGCCCGCCTCAGGGTAGTGAGATGAATCGAAGATCGAGACGATGTGCGGGCTGGTTTCAAGTGCCCCCATCTCCTCGACAACCGACATCCACGGAACCTTGACGACCTTTATGTTGATCCCGATATCGGCCATGTTGGACATGAAGGAGAGCGCGACCTTCTCCTCGTCCGGGACTTCGGCAATCCAGTGGAATTCAATCTCGTACTCATCAGCAGAGTACTTGGAGAGTGCAAGCTCCTCGCGCGCCTTATCGAGGTCTCGATAGTACTGGAAGACGGTCGGATCTGCCCCAGGAATGTTCTGAGGAATGGGACCGCGGGCTTGGAACGCACCTGGGAAGATGTGCTCCACCACCGTCGCGTAGTCGGTCGCCCAGGCCATTGCCTTGCGGAAATGGATATCGTCTGTGGGTGGAATGCGCGTATTGATCATCAGGTAAAACGCGGTCCCCGGTGAGAATGCAGCGATATCCACACCTTCCATCGCATCCAAAGCGACCAATGCTTCTTGAGACTGCCACTGATCGGCGATCTCCAGTTCCTTGCGCGACATCATCGTACGGACCGTCGCTGCCTCGGTCGTTCCTATGAACCGGACTTCATCAGGTGCGTCGACGTCAATGGGAATCCAGTAGTTCGGATTCTTCGTCATCACCAGCTCTTCTTCGAGCCTGAACTCCTTCAACACGTACGGGCCACTGCCAGCATCGTTGACAAGGAGATATCCCTTTCCATAGTCACCCTTATCTGCATAGGGGCCAGGCGTCTCGATATTAGCCTCCACAATATCCTTGTTCAGGATGTACAATCGGTAAAGTGTGGAGAGGAAAGGTCCAAACGGTTGAGCTAGATTGAACTGCACAGTGTAATCATCAATCACATCCATGCTTGCCAATCGTCCCAAGAACAGGAACGCGTATCCCTCCCCGATCGTCGTCAGACGGTCCATGGAGTACTTTACATCCTCAGCCGTGAGAGAAGTTCCGTCGTGGAACGTCACGTCGTCACGCAGATGGAAAGTCCAGGTCAGTGTATCATCGGACGTTTCCCACGCAGTGGCTACATGTGGCAGAGGATCCCCTTTTGCATCCGGGTAGACAAGGGAGTCGTACAGATTAACGAGCGATGAGGAACTGGAGAAGTCAGATCCTACTGCTGGGTCAATGTAAGTTGGCCACGCAAAAGTAGCTCGCAAAGGACCTCCGCCCCATGCGACTAAACCAATACTCAAAATCACCAAACCAACAACAACAACAATCTTTCCTTTCATGTTAGCCTCCTTAAGAAAGAAAGTAAACGTTTTCCTTCAACTTCTTGCCTTTCCTTTTTCTGATCACCTCCTCTCCTGAAAGTCTGCATGATCGACAACACTATCGACAAGAGAGTCAGAGAACGACTCGAACTGTGCGGTATCGCCCATCGTAGAGTACTTACCGGTGTCAATTTTCTTTCGTATCGTTTCAAGTCGGCCACTCTATATTTTCTCCTCTTCTACAATCGAGATCAGTCAACTCGTAGTGTCTATCAATCGAAAGCGCTCCGCAGCATTCACTCCCTTAGTTGATTTGTCTTGACCTCATCGATCCTCACTGGATCGCCAACAACAGCAACTCCATACACCTTTCGAGCTATCTGGGGCGTGACATAACCATCGAGGACGTCATCGAGCACGGCTTGAGGATCGCGTTTCATGGGATCTCCGTACCCACCTCCCATACCAGTGATAAACCGGACCACGTCCCCGGTCGCTAGTTCTTCCTTGGAGAAGCGTCCTCGCTGTTCCACGTTGCCAGCTGCAGTTCGAACCTCGACCGAGTTCGGAGTGCCGGGCATCCCCTTGGCGAGTCCCCACGGAGGGAACTTGTTCCGCCCGAAACTTGCGGTCACAAAGGTCTTGGAGTTCGTGATACGATAGTCCTTCACTAGCCCATATCCACCACGCCATTTACCGTGTCCACCGTTAGCTGTACTTAGACAGAATTGGTCAACAATGAATGGATATCGAGTTTCTGCAACTTCCACCGATAGAACGTATGTCTCGCCGTCTCCGGAACAAACAAGACCGTTCTCTCCATCTTTGCCCTTGCCTGCCCCCCAACCACCAGCGTTCGGTTCAACAGAGAAGAACCATTCGCCTGACTCATCATCAATACCGCTTACCGTGGTACCACAGACGCTTAGAAAGTGTCCGGCTGTAATCCGTTCCGGAATTGCATCAGCCAACGCCTTCCAGACTACGTCTCCTGCGTAACTATCCGATTCCCAATATGTGCTGACTGGAGCGGGACGCTTAGGGTTGAAGACCGTGTCTTCGGGAACGATCACCTTCAACGGGGCAAACAAACCTTCATTTGAGGAGCCGTGCGGACTAACCACAGCCTTGTAGGCGAATTTCGCTGTACTGATTAATGCCGATAAGGGAGCGTTGATCGGGCCACGGCATGTCTTCCCTGTTCCGGTGTAATCGACCACAAACTCGTCATCAGTGATTGTTACCTTCACTTTGACCAGCACCGGATCGCCACCCAGTCCATCATCATCAATGTATTCCTCTGCGATGAATTCCCCTTTGGGCAAAGACTTCAGCTCCTCAAGCGCTTCTTGTCTACCCTGTTCCAGATAGATCTCGATCGACTCAAGGACCGTATCGAGTCCGTACTTGTCGCAAATCTGAGTGATGCGGTTCCCCGCAACCTGCAACGAGGCTGCCTGCGCCCGCATATCTCCCAGGATCATCTCTGGAATTCGGATGTTGCGCGTCAAGATGTCCACAATCCCCTGAACTTCCTTGCCGCCCTCAAATAGTTTGACAGCTGGAAACTGTAGTCCCTCTTGGTAAATCTCGGTTGCATTGGGAGACCAGCTGCCAGGATCCTTTCCACCAATATCGTTCCAGTGACCTTTACTTGCCGCAAACATGACTGGGTGCCCCTCGTAGAAAACAGGCATCAGCAATACCACATCATTCTGATGGGTAGCTCCACCCATGTAGGGGTCGTTTAGGATGATTACGTCTCCTTCGTCAAGCTCATCTAAGCCGAACTTGTCGAGCACTTCTTTGACTGCATCGCCAAGTACGCCAATGAACGGAGGTATCCCGTTCGCTTGGGCAATCATGCGTGCACGCGCATCGGTAACTGCACAACCATAGTCGAGCACCTCGTAGATGACTGAGCTCTTGCTCGTACGGCCGAAAGCAACAAACATCTGTTCTGCGGCAGAGATTAACGCTCTCTTGATCACTTCCACTGTAAAGGGGTCAATAGCGCTTTTTCTTCTCACTTTGTCACCTCCGTAATGACCAGGTTTCCGAAGCGGTCCACTGTCAGGCGTTGCTTCGGACAGACGATGGTTGTACACGCTGGTTCCTCAACTACAGCTGGGCCATCAATGACACAGAAGGGTGGGAGCAAATCCCTTTCGTAGACCTTGCTTTGTACTGTGCCTATCCCCTCGAAGTGCAGCGGTCTTTCTCCCTTGAACGCACCGTCGAAGTCTCGCCCTTGTTCATCTAATGGTTTAAAGGAGGGTTTGTCCACCTTCCCCCAGCCTACCATGTGGAAGTTCACAATCTCCACTGGGTCATCTTGGCGGAACGAGTATGCCTGTTCGTGCAGCTCATGGAACTTGTCAATCAGAGCTGCAAAACCATCTTTGTCGTGCAGGTCTTCTTCATATACTGGGGTACGCACTGTATGCTCTTGGCCCTCATAACGAAGATCCAAGAAGCGCTCCAACCACACTCGCTCCAAGGGAAATCTCTCCTGGCGGAATGTCTCTCGAGTCTCTTCTTCCAATTTAGAGAAAGATTGAGCGATCTCTGGCAACGTAGAGATGTTACAAGACATTAACCGAGTCCGGATTAAGTCGTGACGCAGGTTGGTCATCAGCATTCCCCAAGCGGAGAACTGACCCGGGGCACGCGGAACGATCACCTTGCGCATATGTAGATCCCGGGCGAGTGTTGCCCCATGCAGGGCACCTGCACCGCCCGAAGCGACAAGAGCAAATTCCCGTGGGTCGTATCCCCGCTCGATGCTCACCCGTTCCAACGCCGCCTGCATGTTAGCATTAGCAAGCCTGATAATCCCTAAAGCAGCTTCCAGCACCGATATTCCAAACGGCTTGGCAATCTTCTGAACCGCTTGTTTGGCACGATCAACGTCCAGTTTCATCTGTCCGCCAAGAAAGTAATCTGGGCTCAATCGGCCTGTGACAAGGTTTGCGTCGGTAACGGTGGGTTGGGTCCCACCAAGGTTATAACACGCTGGTCCGGGATCAGCACCTGCACTTCGCGGTCCCACATGCAACGCATTCCCGTGATCAATCCATGCGATTGAACCGCCCCCTGCTCCTACTTCGACGATGTCAAGCACAGGGATGTTTACCGGATACCCGGCTGACGTAGCCGTTTTCTCCAAATTATAGGAAGTATTGATCTTCAATTGTCCATTATCTATGAGGCTCACCTTGGCAGTGGTCCCTCCCATATCAAATGAGATAACGCTCTTTGCGTCTACTACTTCAGCAATAATACTTGCCCCGATCACTCCACCAACCGGTCCTGATTCGACCAAGTGGATAGGAACCTGTTTGGCCTGTAGGAAGGTTGCTGTTCCTCCATTCGACTGCATGGCGTATCTTGTACTTACTACTCCCATCGTAGAGAGCTCCTCATCTAAAGTAGAGAGGTACAGCTGTGATGATGGTTGAACGTAGGCGTTAAGTACTGTTGTATTCGTGCGCTCGTATTCCCGCCACTCCTGAGTTATCTCATGCGACACAGTTACAGATGCCTCAGGATACATCTTCTTTATAATCTCTCGTGTTCTTTGTTCGTGTTCATTATTGGCGTATGCATGAATATAACAAACAGCTATTGCCCTTATGCCGGCCTTCTTGCATTCATTTACTGCTGCAACCACATCTTCTTCTACTAGCGCTTGCAGTACTTCACCCCGGTAATTGAGCCGTTCTCGCACCTCGAATCGAAACCTGCGTGGAACAAATGGCTTAGGTTTTTGATAGAAAAGATTGTACATGTCTGTCCTATTCGCTCGCTGAATTTCAAGAACATCACGAAAGCCATGCGTGGTAACGAGAGCTGTTTTCGCTCCCGTTCGCTCGGTCAAGGCGTTTACCACTACTGTAGTGCCATGTACAAATTGAGAAATCTCCTTTGGGTCAATTTTGCTTTTTCGCATGGTATGAGTAACACCCTTGGCGAAGTTCTCTGGCGTGGTGAGATCCTTCTCCAAAACGACCTCACCCGTTACCTCATCCATGGCAACAAGATCGGTAAACGTTCCGCCAATATCGATGGCTACCCGTTTTGCCATTACAGATGTCCTCCTCTTTCTAAGAGTTTCATTGTGAGTACCCACAAGATCCTTGCCGGCTTATCCGACGTGTTTTGAACCGTGTGCAACTGTGAGGAAATGATGTGGAAACTATCGCCTGGTACGAGCATCTCTTCCTGATCGGTGACGTGTAGCAAAACCTTTCCTTCAAGGACGTAGCCAAACTCCTCGCCCTCGTGCGTGACAAGCGGAGGGTTGTAGTGAGGCGGATATTCCGCGATCAACGCCTCGAGCACCCGCTCGGGCGTCAATCTAGACAAGAAGTTGTACGTTACCTGTGAGTCCTCGATCCGTAGCCTGCTACGGGGTTTACCTGCTCTCACCACAAGGGGCCCCTCTGCGGTAGTAG
>Ga0163203_1000121_pt1 | contig 19923 bp, 24 predicted proteins | sample PL_2010_330m_FD_113534 | JGI IMG/M metagenome (GOLD analysis project Ga0163203, IMG submission 113534) | Freshwater microbial communities from Powell Lake, British Columbia, Canada to study Microbial Dark Matter (Phase II) - PL_2010_330m | ecosystem: Environmental > Aquatic > Freshwater > Lake ... | reverse complement strand
TGAGGCACCACCGGTGCCGAAGGATCTTATGTGAAATGAAACCATAACTTACGGAGGCCAAAGGCCGACGTAAGTTATATGGCTGAATTTCATCCTGAGGCACCACCGGTGCCGAAGGATCTTTCGTTAAGATTCTTCGCTCCCTACGGTCGCTCAGAATGACAAGGAAGGTAAGAATGGGATTATCGGGGCTTGGAATATATAAATTACTGCCCAAGACAAACTGCAAGGCCTGCGGTTTTCCGACCTGCCTTGCCTTCGCGATGCAGCTTGCGGCAAAAAAAGTATCTTTGGACAAATGCCCGCATGTATCCGAAGAAGCCAAGAAAACTCTTGAAAGCGCGGCCGAGCCACCGATAAAACTTATTACGATAGGAAAGGGCGAGGAACGGATCGAGGTCGGCAACGAGACGGTGCTTTTCAGGCACGAAGAGAAATTTTACCACCCGAGCGCAATCGGATTTTTATTAGAAGACACTTCCGGCGAGGAGGAAATTAAAAAGGCGCTCGGGGAAATAAAAAAACTTGATTTTGAAAGAGTGGGCCAGAGGATAAAGGCAGATATTATTGCCGTATCCTGCAAGACGAAGCGCGCGGCAAAATTTCAAAGCGTCGTAAGGGCCGCTTGTGAAAATACGAATTTACAGATCGTACTTATGGCAAACGAGGCGGCATTAATCGAAAAGGGCCTTGAGGTTTCGAAAGAAAGATGCCCCCTCATATGCGCCGCTACGGGAGACAATTTTAAAGAGATGGCGGAGCTTTCCAAAAAATATAAAGTGCCATTAGTCGCAAGCGCGCCGCGCCTGGAGGCGTTAGAAACGCTTGTGAAAAACCTGAACGCAGAAGGCGTCCGGGATATCGTTCTTGAAACGGGCGATAAGGATATGGCGGATAAAATATGGGATTTGACGCAAATCCGGCGTCTCGCCATCAAGAAAACATTTCGGCCTTTCGGGTATCCCACTATCGTATTTACAAAAAGCGAGGACCCCTACCAGGAAACAAGCGAAGCGATAACGTACCTTGCCAAATACGCGGGCATTGTGATTATGAAAGGAAAATCGCCCGAGCAGGTGATACCTATTTTAACGGCGCGGCAGAATATATTTACGGATCCGCAGAAACCGCTCCAGGTTGAGCCGAAGATATACGAGGTCGGAAAGGTTACGGATAAATCGCCGGTTTTAGTTACGACAAATTTCTCGCTTACGTATTACACCGTTGAGTCCGAGGTGGAGTCAAGCGCGGTTGCTTCCTATATCGTAGCCTGTGATTCGGAGGGCATGTCGGTCCTTACGGCCTGGGCGGCGGATAAATTCACCGCGGAATCGATCGCGAAAACACTTGAAAAATTCAACGTAAAGGATAAGATAAACCACAAAAATGTAATAATTCCGGGTTACGTCTCGGTTCTGAGCGGAAAGCTGGAAGAGGAATCGGGGTGGAAAGTCGTTGTGGGGCCGCGTGAGGCGTCGGGACTGCCGACTTTCCTGAGGAATTTAAATAAATGACAAGTACCGGCCTCACAAAGACGGAAACAGATGGAAAAGTATAAAGTCGTATTTAAACCAAGCGGCAAAACAGTCGAAGTAAAAAAAGGCGCAGACCTTCTGTCTGCGGCCGTCTCCTGCGGGGTGTATATAAATTCGAGCTGCGGCGGCGAAGGCGTGTGCGGAAGGTGCAAGGTGATAATCAAAAAAGGTAAGTTCCACACGGAGCCTACGGGAAGGATTTCCCGCGAAGAAAGAAAAAAAGGATATGCGCTCGCCTGTCTTACGGCTGTCGAGGACAACCTTGAAGTGTTTATTCCCAGACAGTCAAGGCTTGATTTAAGCAGGGTTAAAGAAAAAGAGGCAAAACTAAATCGCATGAAAGGCATCTACTCGGAAGCGGTAGAAGTCGATAACGGCCGGCCCATCATAAACGAAGAGGTATTTACCCGCAGCCCGATATCGGCTAAAATTTATGTGGAGCTCCCGCCGCCGACTTTAACCGACAGCGTAAGCGACTATGAAAGGTTGATCAGGGAAATCAGAAAAAAATACGATATCCCAATAATGCAGACGGGCTTAAGGAACATTCGAAGGCTTGGGAGTATACTGCGTTCAAGCAACTGGAAAGTAACCGTCACGCTGGGCAAAAGAAACGAGACAACCGAGATTGTAATCATAGAGCCGGGAGATTCTTCGAAGGAGAATTACGGAATCGCTTTTGATATCGGCACAACAACGATTTCGGGCCAGCTCGTCAACCTGAATACCAAAGAAATTCTCGGGACGAAAGCAACTTATAACAAACAGATAGTATTTGGCGACGATGTCATAACAAGAATAATTTTTGCCACTGAAGGAAACGGCCTTGAAAGGCTGCATCACGCCGTTATAGATAACATGAATACCATTATCCGCGAGTTAACGGACGAAAATAAAATACCTTTAGACCGCGTTACCGGCGTTACGTGCGCCGGAAATACCACAATGATACACCTCCTGTTAAGGGTGGACCCTACGCATATAAGGCGCGAGCCCTATGTTTCGACCGCGAATTTTGTTCCCGTCATAAGGGCTTCCGAGGCGGGTATAAAGATTCACCCGCGGGGGCTTCTCGCGTGTATTCCGGGCGTCAGTACTTACGTGGGGGGGGATATAGTATCGGGAGCGATTGCCTGCGGCATAGATAACGAAAAGAGCCTTATGCTTTTAATCGATGTGGGCACAAACGGCGAGATAGTTCTCGGAAATAAAGAATGGATGGCGTGCTGTTCGGCGTCGGCGGGTCCCGCATTTGAAGGAAGCGGCGTCTCCTGCGGCATGAGGGCCGTAAAAGGCGCGATAGAAAAAGTCGAAATCAACTCCAAATTTGAACCGAAAATAAAATCCATAGGAAGCGGAAAACCGGTTGGTATTTGCGGTTCGGGGTATATAGACCTTATCTCGGAGATGTTCAGAAGGGGTATTATAAAACGGGACGGAACCATTAATACGGACCTGAAAACAAAAAGAGTCAGGTTAAAAGACGATGAAGCCGAATATGTCGTCGTTTTTAAGGATAAAACGTCTCGGGATAATGATATTGTCATAAAAGAGGCCGATATTGAAAACATAAAACGCTCAAAAGGCGCAATTTTCTCGGCCGGCGCGATTCTCGTCAAGAAATTCGGCCTGACATTTGATGATATAGACAAAATTTACATTGCCGGTGGATTCGGAACTTTCCTTGATATGGAAAATGCGGTTTCGATAGGACTTTTGCCCGACGTAGACAGGAAAAAATTTAAATTTGTGGGAAATAGCTCTCTGATAGGCGCGCGCGAGATACTTCTCTCCTATGATACCATGAAGAAGGCCGAAGAGATAGCGCGAAAGATGACATACGTGGAACTAAGCAAGGACCCCTCCTACATGGATGAATATGTCTCGAGCCTGTTTTTCCCGCATACGGATCTGGAGAAGTTTCCGAGTGTGGGTAAACACAGATGAGCACAGATTGGAATCACAGATGGGCACAGATAACGAAATCTGCGCTAATCTGTGAAAACGCGATTTAACATGAATCTGCGCCGATCTGTGCATGAAAAATAATATGAGCAATATAATCGCGATTGCCGGCAAGGGCGGAACGGGGAAGACAACCCTCGCCGCTTTAATCATAAGGGCGCTTAAGGAAAAAGGCGCCGGCTCCATACTCGCCATTGACGCCGACCCGAACTCAAACCTCGGCGAGCTTTTAGGCGCAAAAAGCGCATCGACAATAGTGGAAATTATTGATTGTATATCAAAAAATCCGGGGCAAATCCCCGCCGGCATGACAAAGGACCGGTATGTCGACATGAAAGTCCAGGAGTCGCTCAGCGAGGAAGACGGCTTCGACCTTTTGAGCATGGGACGCCCCGAGGGCCCGGGATGCTACTGCTTTATTAACAATTTACTCCGGGGCCTCATAGAGAAACTCATAAAAAACTATGACTACATCGTAATCGATAACGAAGCCGGCATGGAACACCTGTCCCGGCGGATTCTCGGTCGGATTGAGACGCTTTTTATAATAAGCGACGCCTCTACCATCGGAATCAGGTCCGCGGCCAGGATTTCGGCGCTTGCCGATGAACTGAATATAAAAATCAGCGAGAGATTCCTGATTTTAAACAAATCAAAAGGCAACACCGGGAGCCTTGAAGACGAAATAAAGAAAACGGGATTGGATTTAAAAACTACTCTTCCGATGAACGCCGAAATCGAGAACATGGCGATAGTGAATAAGCCTGTTTTTGAGGTAGGCGGCGCAAACCCTTTATTGGAGGGCGTAAAAAAAATAGTAACAGCCAAGGAGAAGTAGGGATGAACTTATTAAAGGAAAACTGGACCGGAAAAGTCAGCTGCGTTACGATAGGCGCTACCGAAAAGGACGGCGGAACGAGAACTTCACAGGTTACCGTAGGAGGCGAAACCGCTCTCCCGTACCTTTTTAAAGAGGGCAATATACCAAATCCCCCGGTTATCGCAATGGAAGTTCCGGATACAGAACCCGTCGATTGGCCGAAAAGCTTAAAAGAACCTTTCGGCGATGTCTTGAAAGATCCCGTTAAATGGGCCGTAAAATGCGCGCAAGTTCATAAGGCAGCCCTTATATGCGTTAAGCTTATAGGCACGCATCCCGATTCCGGAAACAGAACCGCGGATGATGCGGCAAAGCTCATTAAAGATATACTGCAGGCGGTAAAGGTGCCGCTGGTAATTCTTGGCTCCGGCAATGAAGAGAAAGACAATGTCGTTCTGGCAAAAGTGAGTGAGGCCGCTAAGGGAGAGAGGTGCCTCATGGGAGACGCTACGGAAAAAAACTACAAAACCTTGACGGCAAGCTGCCTGGCGGACGGGCATAATATAATAGCGGAGTCGCCAATAGATATAAACATCGCGAAGCAGGCAAACATACTTATCAGCGAAATGGGATTTCCGCTTGATAGAATTGTTATAAATCCCACGATAGGGGCGCTGGGATACGGAATGGAATACGCCTATTCGATAATGGAGCGGGCCAGGTCCGCCGCGCTTATCGGAGACAAAATGCTTTCCATGCCTTTTATATGTTTTGTGGGCCAGGAAGCATGGCGCGCCAAAGAGGCAAAGTCCACATCAGCCGAACATCCGGAGTGGGGAGACGAAGTCTCGCGCGGAGCGTTATGGGAAACCCAAACGGCTGTCTGTATGCTGCAGGCAGGAGCGGACATTCTTATCATGCGCCACCCTAAGGCGGTGGAAGAGACGCGTGTTTATATCGAGAAACTAATGAAAACTAAAGAATAACGTTACGACGGACGATGGACGAAAGACGAGAGACGAAAAGAATAAACAGCGTAAGGGAATTAGAAGTTTACAAATTAGCATTTGATACCGCTATGGAGATATTCGAGATATCAAAGAAATTCCCTAAAAGAAGAAACTTATTTAGAGGATAATGTGTTAGTAATCGGTGAACTAATAAACGGCATGTACAAGGCCGTCGGGAAGGCGATAGCGGAGCGCGATAAAAAGGTTATACAAAAAATCGCTAAAGACGAAGTAGCCGCGGGCGCAGGCATGCTCGACGTTAATACCGGACCTTATGAGAAAAATCCGAAAGACGCTATGAAGTGGCTTGTGGAAACCATCCAGGAAGCGACGGACGCGCCCCTTGCCCTTGACAGCACAAAGCCTGACGTTATCGAGGAGGGTTTAAAGGTTGTAAAGAAGCGGGCGATGATAAATTCGACGAACTCCGACGAAGAAAAGCTGAATATACTCGTTCCCATGGCTAAAAAATATAACGCCTCCCTGATAGGCCTTACAATGGGAAAAAGCGGCATCCCGCGCGATAAAAACGAAAGAATGGAACACGCCGTAAAAATCGTGACAAAATGCCAGGAAACCGGCTTTGACGTAAGCGGTTTATACCTGGATCCGATAGTCCTTCCCGTAAACGTAGCGCAGGCGCAAGGAACGGAAGTCCTTGAGTCGATAAGGGAATTCAAGTTTTTATGCGGCCCCGCGCCGAAGACGGTCGTGGGATTAAGCAACGCCTCTCAAGGGACCAAAGAGAGGCCCCTTATCAACAGGATATTTCTTGTAATGGCTCTCGCAAACGGCCTTACGGGGGCTATTATGGACCCTCTTGATAAAGACCTCATGGATGCTGCCATAACGGCGGAACTCGTTTTGAATAAAAATATATATTGCGATTCGTTCCTGAACGCGCACAGGAAGAAATAACATGGTTGTTACGCACAATATAAAACTTAAGTCTCGCGGGGAGACGGATATAATCAATATAACGGGTGAGGTGGAAAGAGCGCTCGGCAAAAGCAAGCTTAAAAACGGTATAGCTACGGTGTTTGTCTCCGGAGCGACGGGCGCTCTTACGACAGTTGAGTACGAGCCCGGCCTGGTAAGCGACCTGAAAGAGGCGTTCGAGAGATTGGCGCCGCGCAGCGGCGAATACGCCCACAATGCAAGATGGGGCGACGGCAACGGATTCTCTCATATCCGCGCTTCTCTTCTTGGGCCCTCGCTTACGGTCCCTTTTTTGAGGGGAAAGCTTACGCTGGGGACATGGCAGCAGATTATTTTTATTGATTTTGATAATCGTTCACGCTCGAGAGAATTAACAGTTCAGATTATAGGGGAGTAAACAGACTGTCATTGCGAGGGCGCGATAGCGCCCGAAGCAATCTTAAACGAAGAGATTGCGGAGCCTGTTCCGAGCCTGTCACTTGAGATTGCTTCGGCTGACTTTGTCAGCCTCACAATGACAGGCGAAGGAATCTCTTCGGCCTCCTCGCAATGACACCTTATTAACATGAAACCTGTACTACAGTTAGCATTAGATTTTGTAAACCTTAGCAGGGCGCTTAAAGTCGCCGAAGAAGCCGCCCGCGGCGGGGCCGAGTGGCTCGAGGCCGGAACGCCGCTTATAAAAAGCGAGGGCCTTGACGCCGTAAGGGCCATAAGGAAAAAATTTCCCAAGACGACAATCGTAGCCGATATGAAAATAATGGATGCCGGCAGAATTGAAACCGAGATGGCGGCGAAAGCCGGCGCGAATGTAGTTTGCGTTTTGGCGGGGGCCTCTCCTGAAACCATAAAGGAATGCGTGCAAGCGGGGAAAAATTACGGCGTTAAAATAGAAGCTGACCTGATAGGCATAGAGAAAAGCGAACTTGAGAAACGCGCTAAAGAAGCGGAAAAATTGGGAGTTGATTACATAGGGGTGCATATTGCCATAGACGAACAAATGAAAGGAAAGGACCCGTTTGAGAGGCTGCGTAAAGTTCGCAGGGCAGTAAGCATTCCGATAGCGTGTGCGGGAGGCATAAATTCCGAGACGGCCGCTTCCGCGGTAAAGGCCGGAGCGGATATTGTAATAGTGGGCGGCGCGATAACTAAAGCCAAAGACCCTGAAAAGGCAGCGCGCCTTATAAACAAAGCCATTGCGAGAAAAAGATCGATAAAAACAACGCTTTTTAAGAGGGTTTCAAAGAAAGAGGCGCGTAAGGTTCTTGAGAAAGTTTCTACGTCGAACATCTCCGACGCGATGCATAGAACGGGAGACCTTAAAGGAATAGAGCCGGTTTCCGGGGGCTTAAAGATGGTAGGGCCCGCGTTTACCGTTCGGACGTATCCGGGCGACTGGGCAAAAACCGTCGAAGCCATTGACGCCGCAGAAGAAGGCCAGGTCATAGTTATAGACGCCGGCGGCGTTGGCCCTGCGGTATGGGGAGAACTGGCGACGCACGGAGCAATTCAGCGTAAAATCGCCGGAGTGGTGATAGACGGCGCAACGCGCGACACGGGAGAGATACGTAAATTGAAATTTCCGGTGTTTTCTAAGCTTGTAATGCCTACCGCAGGGGAGCCAAAGGGGTTAGGCGAAATCGGCATTCCGGTAACGGCGGGCGGTGTAAGGATATGTACGGGCGATTGGATAGTCGGCGACGACGACGGCGTTGTATGCATTCCCGAAGACAAAGTAGCCGAAATAGCAAACCGCGCGATGAGCATATTGGAGCAGGAAAACAGGTTAAGGGTCGAGATAGACAGGGGATCCACCCTGGGCAAGGTAACAGAGCTTCTTAAGTGGGAAAAAAGATGAGTAAAATCCCCCGCATATTCATATCCGCGACGGGCCAGAATGCGGGAAAAACCACGTTTTCCCTCGGGCTGACAGCGGCGCTTCTTGAGAGGTTTAAACGCATAGGCTTTATCAAGCCCATAGGCCAGCGTTACCTCATGGAGCAGGGGTTCAAGGTGGACGAGGATTCCGTTTTGATAGAAAAGGTCTTTGGCATGTCCGGCGGCCTCAGCGTAAAAGATTTGTCGCCCGTTGCCGTGGAAAGAGGGTTTACGGAGAGATATATCGAGGGGAAAACGGCCAAAAGCGATTACGCAAAAAATATAGTCGACTCTTTTAATAAGGTAGCCAGAGATAACGAACTCGTAATAATCGAGGGAACCGGCCATGCCGGCGTGGGGAGTGTTTTCGACCTGTCGAATGCCACCGTCGCGAAGCTTTTGGATTCCAAAGTTATACTTCTTACCCCCGGCGGCGTGGGGAGGCCCATAGACGAGGCCATGTTAAACAAGCCGCTATTTGATAAAGAAAAAGTCGAACTTGCCGGTGTGGTCGTCAACAAGGTATTGCCGGACAAATTCAATAAAGTCAATAAATTCGTAAGAATGGGATTCAAAAAAAAAGACATCCCCGTCTTAGGCGTAATGCCGTACCAGAAAAGGTTGGATCTTCCGACGATCAGGGAAATATACGAGGAAGTGAGAATTAAAATCTTGTGCGGAAAAAACTATTTAGATAACACTGTGGATAAAATACTGATCGGCGCGATGGAGCTTGAGGCCGCGCTCAAATATATAGAGCCGAATTGTTTGATGATAACCGCCCCCGACAGGAAGGATATTATCAAAGGCGTTATCGATATTCAAATGGAAAAAATAAAGAAGGGCTGCAGGATATCGGGCCTGGTGCTTTCCGGCGGAATAGAGCCGCCCGGCGAGACGCTCCGGCTTCTGGAGAAATATAAAATCCCAACGCTGCTTTCCTCCGGCGACACCTATTCAATCGCCGCTAAGATACATAATATAAAGGTAAAGATCAAACCGGAAGACAAAAATAAAATCGATATAGTAATCAAAATGGTACAGGAGTACGTGGACGTGGATAGGATTGTAAAAAGTATAACCGGAGAAAAAAAATGAAGATCTTACTTACAGGCGGCGCCGGCTTCATAGGAAGCGTGATGCTGCGGAGGCTTAACGAGGCCGGCATAAGAGATATAATAGTGGTTGACCACCTCGGCAAGTCCGAGAAATGGAAGAACCTCGTTCAAAAAAGTTTTGAGGACTATTTTGAAAAGGATAAATTCCTGGATTACCTCGAAAGCGGCCGGCTTGACAAGAAAATAGACGCTGTTATACACCTCGGCGCCTGCACTTCCACCACCGAGCGGGACGCTACCTACATGATGGAAAATAACTACGTATATTCCAGGCGCGTTGCCGAATGGGCCCTGAAAAACCGAAAAAGGTTCCTTTATGCCTCAAGCGCCGCTACCTATGGCGCAGGCGATGAGGGCTATTCCGACAGGGATGAGGTTACTCCTAAACTGAAACCCTTAAATGTTTACGGCTATTCCAAGCACCTTTTTGATTTATGGGTCCTGAAAAACAGGCTTCAAAGGGAATTTACGGGATTTAAATTTTTTAACGTCTTTGGCCCTAACGAAGGCCACAAAAATGATATGATGAGCATGGTCAATAAGGGGTACCGGCAGATAAAAAATACAGCCAAGATGCGCCTTTTTAAATCCCACAAGAGCGAATACAAAGACGGTGAACAGAAAAGGGACTTTGTGTACGTGAAAGACGCGGTCGAACTGGTTTACTATTTCCTGAAACACCCGAATAAGACCGGCATATACAATATAGGAACGGGAAGCGCCAAAACCTGGAATGACCTGGCGAATGCGTTATTCTCGGCGCTCGGCATGAAACCCAACACGGAATATTTTGATATGCCCGAAGTTTTGAGGGGAAAATACCAGTATTTTACGCAGGCTGATCCGGGGAAACTTAAAAAAGCGGCCCCGCGGCACAAATTTTTTAGCTTAAAGGACGCGGTGAAGGATTATGTCGGTTATTTGGAAAGCGGAACGTACCTATAAGGGAGGTTTGAAATGTTAAAAGAAAAAGTAGAAAAAGTGCTCGAAGAAATAAGGCCGGCTTTACAGGCGGATGGCGGCAATGTGGTGTTGGTTGACGTTACAAAGGAAGGCGTTGTTAAATTGCGCCTGACCGGCGCCTGCGGCCATTGCCCGATGAGCACATATACGCTTAAAATGGGCATCGAAACGAAGTTAAAAGAGAAAATTCCGGAAGTAAAGACGGTGGAGCAAGCCTAAGGGGAGATTACGAGATGTATGTACTCGGCATAAGCGGAAGCCCGAGGAAGGACGGGAATACCGATACGCTTCTCGATAAGGCGCTCGAAGGCGCCCGCGCCCGGGGCGCCGAAACCGAAAAGATTGTCCTGAATAATCTCAAAGTAGCGCCCTGCCAGGAATGCGAGAAGGTGAATGATGACGGAACCTGCAGGATTGAAGATGATTTTCAGGCGCTTTACGGGAAAATCATGAAAGCGGACGCCATTATTCTCGCCGCGCCTATATTTTTCGGATCCTTGAGCGCGCAGACCAAGATCATGATCGACCGCTTCCAATGCTACTGGCGATATAGATATATGCTTAAAAAACCGGTACCCGGGAAAATGCGGCCGGGCGCACTTATCCTGACGGAGGCCTCACAAAGGGAAAGTTTTCTGGACAACGCAAAGGCCTTGGCGAAAAACTTCTTTGCCACGATCAATGTAGAATATAAGGAAGAGCTTTTTTGCCCGGGCCTTGAAGGTAAAGAAGATATTTTGAAACACTCCGATTTCCTGCAAAGGGCATTTGAATTAGGCAGGAGATTGCGGTAAAATAATGGAATAGAAAAAAGGAAGCGCGATGCCCAAAAGACGTATTTACATGGACAATAACGCGACGACGCCGCTTCATCCTGAGGTAAAAAAGGTACTTGTAAAAGCCATGGATGTTTTCGGCAACCCTTCCAGTCTCCATAACTTTGGCAGGGTCGCGAAGCAGCTTGTAGAAGAGGCGAGGGAAAAGATCGCTTCGTTCATAGGCGCCCTGCCGGATGAAATTATATTCACGGGAAGCGGCTCCGAGGCAAATAATACCGTTTTATCGATTTTTTCGTGCATGAGCGCCAGGTGCACGGGCAGTCTGGGCTATCATCCCAATGTTATTACGACTAACATAGAACACCCCTGTATTTTAGAAACGGTTAAATGCCTGAAGGATAGAGGCACAAATGTTTCCTATTTAAAGGCGGATTGCCTCGGCAAAATAAATCTTGAGCATGTCACCGAAGCGCTTAGCGGAAAAACAGGCCTTGTCTCCGTTATGATGGCAAATAACGAAATTGGAACCATACAGGATATAAAAGAAATCGCCAAAATCGCGCATGAACACGGGGCTTTATTCCACACTGACGCCGTACAGGCGGTCGGCAAAATTCCGGTAGATGTGCGGGAACTTAACGTTGATTTTCTGACGCTTTCGGCGCATAAAATATACGGCCCGAAAGGAGTGGGGGCGCTCTATATCAAAAAAGGTGTCCCGTTTTGTCCGTTAATCCGGGGCGGACACCAGGAAAGAGGCCGCCGCGCGGGTACGGAAAATACACTTGGCATAGCGGGCCTTGGGAAAGCAATTGAAATGCGCAAGGTAGAGATGCAAGCCGAAGAAAAGCGTTTGCTTAACCTCAAAAAGCTTCTTAGAGAAAATATAGAAAAGAATATTCCGGATGCGCGTTTTAACGGCCACCCATCGGACTGCCTGACAGGTACCCTGAACGTATCGTTTGACGGGGCGGAAGGGGAAGCTATTTTGTTATATCTTGACCAGCAGGGCATCGCTGTTTCCACGGGCTCCGCCTGCGCATCAGGGTCGCTGGACCCATCACACGTACTTTTGGCGACCGGCGTGCCTATAAAGCGTATCCACGGCTCGATACGCATAAGCATGGGGCGTGAAAACACAACGGGAGATGTCGAATATATAAGCGGCGTCCTTCCCGGGGTTATAAATAGGATCCGCAAAATGTCCACGGCCTATTCCGGGAAGAAGGAATAAGCCATGCGGCCTAAATGGATATATACCGAGAAGGCGAAAGATCATTTTGTAAATCCCAGAAATATTCTCAGCGATGAAGAGCATTATAAAGACGACGGCAAGGGCACTGTTGGCAACATAAAATGCGGCGACGAGATGATGGTCGCCATAAAAGTCGATAAAGAAAAACAGGTTATTACCGATTGCAAATGGAAGACTTACGGCTGCGCGAGCGCGATAGCGAGCACCTCCGTCATGTCGGTAATGGCAAAAGGGATGTCGGTGGAGAAAGCCTATCATCTTTTGCCGAAAGATATCGCATCCGAACTCGGGGGCCTGCCGGAACACAAGATACACTGCTCGGTACTGGGAGATAAAGCGCTGCGCGCCGCCATAGACGATTATTATGAAAGGCACGGGATGAGTGATAAGATCCAAAAGGAAAAAGCGCGCATTGTGTGCCAGTGCATGAACGTGACTGATAAAGAAATAGAACGCGCTGTATCGGATGGGGTGAGGACGCTCTACGGACTCCAGGAGAGAACAAAATTGGGCACGGTTTGCGGGAAGTGTAGATCTGAGGCGGCCCGGCTTCTGGAGGAGTATATAGGGAAGCATCACGGTTAACATGCTTAACTTTATTCATGATATACGCACGGTAATTTATTTCGGCAAGGGTCAGGTAAAGGCAATCGGCCCGGAGCTTCGAAAGCGCGCTAAAAAGGTATTGATCGTAACCGGTCTCGGAAGCGTAAGGCGCGGCGGCATATTTGACGATGTAATAAAAGTAGTGAAACGCGCGAAAACGCCTTTTGTTGAACTTTCCGGCATAAAGCCGAATCCCCGCCTTAAAAGCGTTTATGAAGGCATCAAGATTTGCAAGAAAGAAAAAGTGAATTTTGTACTTGCACTTGGAGGCGGAAGCGTCATAGACGCCTCAAAGGCGATAGCAGCGGGCGTGAAATACAAAGGCGACGTATGGGATTTTTTCACTAAAGGAATAAAGCCCGTCGAAGCGCTTCCTCTCGGTACTGTTATTACCCTCGCGGCCACGGGCTCTGAGATGAACGGTAACACCGTAATTACGAATGAGGATGCCAGGCGCAAGCTCGCGTTCGGCTCTCCCGTTATAAGGCCTGTTTTTTCCGTATTGGACCCCGAATATACCTACACCGTCAATAAATATCATACCGCCTGTGGCGTCGTTGACATAATGGCCCACGTTTTTGAGCAGTACTTTAGCCGCACCAAAGGCGCTGATGTGCAGGATAGGATAGCCGAGGGACTTTTAAAGGTATGCATCAAATACGGCCCCGTAGTTTGCGAAAATCCGCATAATTATGATGCGAGGGCCAATATCCTATGGGCAGGCAGTCTCGCGTTAAATGACCTTATAGGCGAGGGGAAGGAAGAGGATTGGGCATCTCACGCCATAGAGCATGAATTAAGCGCTATTTACGATATCTCCCACGGAGCCGGCCTTTCAATAGTGGTTCCGAGCTGGATGAGGCACGTTTTAAGCGCGGGTACGGTAAAGAAGTTCGTAGATTACGGCGTGAATGTCTGGGGCGTCGAAAAAAACAGGGACGAAATGAAAATCGCCCTTGACGCCATAAATAAGACAAGGGCGTTCTTTAATTCGCTGGGTATGCCGTCGAATCTAAGGGATGTTAACATTGGCGAAGAGCATTTCGAAAAAATGGCCGATTCGGCCATTCACGACTGGGGACAGGTAGGACACTTCAAGAATTTTTCCGCGAAAGATATAGTCGGAATCCTGAAAGCGGCAAGTTAAGAAAAATTATTTTCACATGAGAAAAAAGTTACAGGGTTAATTAATAATCTCGTAGAACTTGCGAAGAAAGAGCCCGCGCGGCAAATAAAAACCTTTCGGAAATAGACGGCATGCTCGCCTCGCGAAAATAATGGTTAACTTCGATACGAATTTTATCGAAATAATAGAACGCGCACCCGGGGTAAAAAGCTTCAGGTTCGCCGCGCCAGGGGCGCCGGATTTCAAGCCGGGACAGTTCTTTTTTGTTACGATCAAAATCGAACGGGAGGAGAGGGCGAAACATTTCTCTTTTTCTAATTCGCCTACGGAAAAGGGGTATATTGAGTTTACGAAAAGAATAACAGAAAGCCCGTTTTCCAAAGCCCTGGACATAATAAAACCGGGTGATTGGGCGAGAATCAAGATGCCCCTGGGTTCTTTTACGTTCGAAGGCGAACACGGGAAAATCGCGTTTCTTTCCGGCGGCATAGGCATAACCCCCATACGAAGCATGTGCAGATTTGCCGCTGATACCGGCATCCCCTCGGACATGGTGTTGTTATACAGCAGCCGCGACGAGGGAGACATTATTTTCAGGCGCGATTTTGACAAAATAGAAAAACGGAACAAAAATTTCCGCGCAATATACACGCTAACCTCACCCGGGACAAAGCAGGGCATGTGGACCGGAAGGGTAGGGCCGATAGACGATAAAATGATAAAGGAAGAAATCCCGGACTACGAAGAAAGGGTGTTTTATATCTCGGGCCCCCCGAAAATGGTGGAAGCAATGGCTGATATCCTGAAAAGCAAAATGAAGCTTGCCGGGGATAAGATTAAAACAGAAAATTTTACGGGATATTAATGAAAAAAAGAAACTGCAGGACATGCGCTCAATATAGAAATTGCGAGGACTCATTCGCTTCCTGGATTTTTTTTATCATAGGCCTAATCGCTACTTTTGCCATACGGGCCGTAGCGGTGTTAATCCACATGAATCCTCTTTACGCGAAGGCTGCGTGGTATGTAGGCGTGGGGGGATTTACGCTATTTTTTGTGTATAAATTCAAAGTGAACATCGCGAGATCAAAGACCATATCGGAAAGAAACCTTGTGGAAAGGATGGATAGGGGGGAGGGTCTTACGCGTGAAGATAGTGAAGTCATAAGGTCCATTCTTTGCGCTCTGGGTTCAAAAAAAGAAATGGTAAATTACGTGTTTATATTCGGTTTATCAGCGATTACGATTCTTTTTGCTTTATATATGGATTTTTTCAGGTAGTGCGGTAGTATCGCAGGGGTTAATGTAGTAAAGTCCCACGGAATGGCAACCCCTTCTATAGGGCGTAGTTGCAGTATTCCCCGGGACGATTTTTCTGGAGAAAAAAAGGAGGTGCGCAATGGCGGTAGAGAAAGTCGGGGAAAAGTATAAATGCAATGTATGCGGAAATGAAGTAACCGTAACGAAGGTCGGCGGCGGGGAGCTTGTCTGCTGCGGGCAGCCTATGGAAAAAATCGGGGGTTAATATGGGAAAATCGATAAAAGGCACTAAAACCGAGAAGAACCTGCTTGCGTCTTTTGCGGGAGAATCACAGGCGCGTAACCGCTACACATATTTCGCGGGGGCGGCGAAAAAAGCCGGCTATGAACAGATAGCGGCTATATTTTTGGAAACGGCGGAAAATGAAAAAGAACACGCGAAAAGGTTTTTCAAGCTTTTGGAAGGGGGCGAAGTTGAGATAAGTGCTTCCTACCCGGCCGGTGTAATAGCCGATACGTCCGGGAATCTCGCCGCGGCGGCGGCGGGTGAAAACCTTGAGTGGACGAAACTTTACAAGGAAGCCGAACAGGTCGCGCGCAATGAAGGCTTTGAGAAAATAGCCGTCCAGTTTAAAGAAATCGCTGAGGTGGAGGAAGAGCACGAAAAAAGATACAGGAAACTTTTGAAAAACATAAAAGACGGCAAGGTCTTCAAGAAAGACGCCGTAGTTAAGTGGAAGTGCCGCAATTGCGGCTATGTACACGAGGGAAAGGAAGCGCCCGAGGAATGCCCGGCGTGCGCGCACCCTCAAAGCTATTACGAACTCCTGTGCGAAAACTACTAAAGAACCGTTATAAACCGCCCCGGTTGCCTTCCGGACAACCGGGGCGGTTAAACGCGGTTAGGAGGTTATCATGAAAGGACATGTGTGCAAGATTTGCAAATTTATATCCATAACCGAAAGCGCTCCGGATAAATGCCCGGTATGCGGCCCTTCGACAGACGTAGGGCCGTCCCTTGACTTCGCTGGGGACGGCGCGCCGAAGACGACGTTTGAAGAGAAAGAAAACGCCGTATTAACGCCAAAGGACGCAAACAACAAAACGGAACTTGAAAAAAAGCACGAACCTCTTATTATTATCGTGAGAAAATGCGGCCTGATAGCGGAAGGCTGCACCGACGTGCACGTTAAAATGGGAGAAATCCTGCATCCGATGCAGCCAGAACACTTCATCCGGCATATCGATTTTTATATCGACAAGGGTTTTATAGCGAGGGTGCACCTTACGCCGGAGGCGCTTAATCCCGCCGCCGCGCTTCACCTTAAGGCGGGGGGAGGCCCTTCGACAGGCGTAGGGCCGTCCCGAGCGGTGTCGGGGGACAGAAAGCTTGCGGTTATCGCGTTATGCAATATACACGGAGCCTGGATCAAAGAGGTGGATTTATGAGCAAAAATGTAAAAATTTATACCACACCCGCGTGCCCTTACTGCATAAGGACCAAGAAGTTTCTGGAAGAGAGCAAGATCCCTTTTGAGAATATAGACGTATCCGCTAACCGGGATAAGGCCCAGGAGATGGTAGATAAAAGCGGGCAAATGGGCGTACCGGTCCTGGATATCGAAGGGAAAATTATAACGGGGTTCGATAAGGAAGCGATCCTGAAGGCCCTCGAGCCCTAAAAGGAAACATTTAAGTGACGAAAGACCCTATCTGCGGGATGGCGGTTAATGAAAAAATCGGGCTCAAACTAACAGCCGGCGGCAAAGACTATTTTTTCTGCAGCGAACACTGCCTCAAGAAATTCGCCGGGCAAAATAAACTGACAGAAAAAGAAACCGTGATCGAAGGAAATCCCGAGCACCACAATCAAAATATAAGGCCGCGAGGGACATCCTGCCTCGCGCAGCCGAAAGTACCTCTTTATAAAAATAAGACAATTATAGCCGCTTTCGTTTTGGCGGTACTGTGCCTGCTCTCTTATGCCGTGCCGGTTCTCGTTCCATTCAGGAAATCCCTGGTTCTTTATCTTCGGACAATATGGTGGGCTATTTTACTGGGCCTTGTTCTCGGCGGTATAATGGACTATTTCATTCCGCGCGAATACATTTCCCACATGCTCGCAAAACCGAAAAAACGAACGATTTTTTATTCGGTAATTCTGGGTTTTTTCGCGAGCGCCTGCTCGCACGGAATTCTTGCCCTTTCCATCGAACTGCACAAGAAAGGCGCTTCCAATCCGGCTGTGGTGGCGTTTCTTCTGGCGAGCCCATGGTCGAATCTTACGCTTACAATAATGCTGTTCGGATTTTTCAAGCTGAAGGCACTCTACATAATAATCTCGGCCTTCGTAGTTGCTATAATTACAGGGCTTATTTTCCAGATTCTCGAGAGAAAAAGTCTTATAGAGAAAAACGATAATACTACCGTGCTCGAAGACGATTTTTCCGTGATAAAAGACATGAAAAAAAGGTTTAAGGGGTATAAGTTCTCTCTGGCCGACATAAAGGGCGTCTATAGCGGAACGATGGCCCTTGGCAACATGGTCCTCTGGTGGATACTTATAGGGATGGGCCTGGCAAGTCTGGCGGGGGCGTATATTCCGTCAAATCTTTTCCATGACTACATGGGCCCTACACTGCTCGGGCTTTTTGTAACCCTTGCGCTTGCGACCGTTATAGAGGTGTGTTCCGAAGGCTCGGCGCCATTGGCGTTTGAAATATTCCGCCAGACAGGCGCTCTCGGGAACAGCTTTGTATTTCTCATGGCGGGGGTGGCCACCGATTATACGGAAATCGGGCTCCTTTGGCATAATGTGGGAAGGCGGGTCGCGATATGGCTTCCCATCGTGACGGTTCCGCAGGTTGTGGTGCTGGGTATAGCAGCGAACATGATATTTTAGGGTGTAAGCGTGAGGTACGATTTAATAATAATAGGCGCGGGCCCGGCGGGCATAACCGCGAGCGTATACGCCGCGCGCAAGAAAATGAAGATCCTGGTTATTGCCGAGGATATCGGGGGCCAGGCGGCATGGAGCGGAGATATAGAAAATTATACGGGATACCAGTTTATCTCGGGACCGGATCTCGCGGCAAAATTTGAAGAGCACATGAAAAAGTACGACATAGAGTTAAAAGAAGGCGAAAAGGTGACCGGGCTCGAAAAAAAAGAGAGCCTCGTTCTGGTTAAAACCGTGAAAGGCTCTTACGAGGCCAAGATGGCTATAGTTGCTTCGGGTAAACGGTCCCGGGAGCTCGGAGTGCCCGGCGAGAAAGAATTTAAGAACAAAGGCCTTACTTACTGCGCGACTTGTGACGGGCCGCTTTTCAGCGGAAAAGATGTCGCGGTTATAGGCGGCGGAAACTCCGCCCTGGACGCCGCGCTTCAATTAATGCGCATAGCAGGGCGTGTTTACCTCATAAATATTACCCCGACGCTTACCGGAGACGCGGTCATGCAGGAGAAGATTAAAAACGACAAAAAGGTATTGGTTTTGAATGACACGCACGTTTCGGCGGTTCTCGGCGACAAAATGGTAAATGCTATTAAAATAAAAAATAAACAGGGAGAAAAAACCCTACCCGTAGAAGGAATTTTCGTGGAAATAGGCCTTATCCCCAATTCCGAATTTGTAAAAGGACCGGATAAAAACGAACGTGGGGAAATCAAAGTAAATTCTTACAACGAAACAAGTGTTCGGGCAATTTTTGCCTCCGGAGACGTCACCGATGTGCCGGAGAAACAGATAATAATAGCTGCGGGGGAGGGCGCGAAAGCGGCACTGGGCGCTTTCAAGTATTTGGCGCGCGAGAGGTAAATATGATCACAAAGATGAGATTGCTCGCGGGATTAAACGAACTCATAGAGGTTGAGGAGGGCGTGATCACCCTGTACGCTAATTTTTCCAAGGCGCTTTTGAAAGAGACTCAGGGGATAGACAAGGAAAAAAAAGAGCAAATGACCAAAATGATTTCCGTGCTTTACCGCGATTCGGCAAGGCATAAGGAAATCGTGGATAACATGGCTCTGGATATAGAAAAGAGCGCAAAAAATGAATACTGAGATGTTGAGGAAAGAATTCGAAGGGATACTTGCCCTCGAAGAGCGCGCCAAGCATTTCTACGACCACTATATAAGCCAGCTCGACGATGAGAAAATAAAGCGTCAGCTCACCGCCATACGCGACGACGAAATCCGCCACATTAAAATAGCCAAATCGCTTATCGCTTTCGTCTCATGAAACGCCTCCGCGCCGAATACAATAAAAGAAAAAAGTTAATAAAGAAGCGCCTTAAGGAGTTTAGCAGTAACTGCAAACGAAGCGACGAGCGCGTATTCGAGGAGCTCTGCTTTTGCCTCTTGACGCCGCAGTCAAAAGCGGTAAATTGCCAGAGGGCGATAAGGGAGCTTAAAAAGCGCAATTTGCTTCTTGCGGGCTCCGGGCGCGGCATAAGAGGGGTGTTAAAGGGGCTTGCGAGGTTCCACAATAAAAAAGCAACGTACATAATTTCCGCAAGAAAAATATTTTTAAATAACGAAGCAGGCTTAAAAAACAAACTAAATATAAAAGATATTGTTGAAACCAGGGAGTGGCTTGTTAAAAATATAAAGGGTTTAGGATATAAAGAAGCAAGTCATTTCTTAAGAAATATAGGCCTCGGCAGGGATA
>Ga0163203_1000120_pt1 | contig 19944 bp, 14 predicted proteins | sample PL_2010_330m_FD_113534 | JGI IMG/M metagenome (GOLD analysis project Ga0163203, IMG submission 113534) | Freshwater microbial communities from Powell Lake, British Columbia, Canada to study Microbial Dark Matter (Phase II) - PL_2010_330m | ecosystem: Environmental > Aquatic > Freshwater > Lake ... | reverse complement strand
CTTCCGATGTGCCGGCGATACTGGATTATACCAATAGGGTTATATATTTAGAAGAGGGTGATATTGGGGTGGTTACCAAGGACAGCATAAAGATTAGAAGATGTGGCACCAGGGTTGTGGGGAAAGAGCATAAGATTTTGTGGAGTGTAGGAGATGCTCAAAAAGGGGGCTATGAGCACTTTATGCTTAAAGAGATTCACGAACAGCCCAAGGTGATACGGGATACCCTTGGGGGATATATATCAGCGGCCGAACCAGAAACCAAGCTAGTGATGATGACGGAGGCGAATCTGGAAAATATGCTTGTCGTAGCTTGTGGCACCGCATACCATGCTGCCCTGGTAGGGAAATATATTGTGGGGGAGCTGGTTGGGATTCCAGTGAGGACTGAGCTAGCCTGTGAATTCACTTACTGTCACCAGATACCAGCCGGAACCGCAGCCATTGTCATTACCCAGTCGGGTGAGACTGCCGATACCCTTAAGGCTATGAAAAGGCTAAAGGAAATGGGGTGCCGGGTAGTAGCTCTTACTAATGTGGTGGGTAGTACCGCCAGCCGAATTGCTGACCAGACTGTTTATACCCGGGCTGGTCCTGAGATAAGCGTGGCGGCAACCAAGACCTTTACCGCTCAACTCATGGTGCTATATTGGCTAGCCTTATCCTATTCCAAGGTTGATATTAGGAGGGTAGATAGCCTGACCATGGGTTTAAGACAACTGCCGGAAAAGGTCCAACAGGTGTTAGATAATGAGGATAAGATTAGGGAGTATGCCAATTACCTATCAAGGTATGAGAATGCATTCTTCATTAGTAGAGGTATTAACTTTCCCATAGCCCTTGAAGGGGCACTTAAACTAAAGGAAATTTCCTACATTCATGCTGAGGGCTACGCCGCTGGGGAACTGAAGCATGGTCCCTTTGCCTTACTGGGTGCCAATACGCCGGTTATCGCCATTGTCGCTCAGGATAACACCTATGAGACAATGCTGACCAATATCAAGGAAGTTAAGGCTAGAGGGTCACCACTGATGGCACTGGTTGAGGAGGGGGATGAAGCTATTGAGGAGTTAGCTGATTCAGTCATTACCGTGCCCCGGGTTGACGCCATATTTTCACCGGTGGTTAATACCGTAGCCCTACAGCTACTTGCCTACTATACTGCCAAACAGAGGAACTGTTCCATAGACTTCCCGAGGAACTTAGCCAAAAGTGTAACCGTGGAGTAGGAGGGGAGTCTATGTGGCTTCTCCCTGACGCCGATAAGCCATAACCTAGAGCGGAACTTCTTCTGGCTGAAGCTCTGAAGTTTTATATAAATTACTTGACTTCTCACCCAGCAATAGGATATACTCTTAAACGGGTTTCATCAGATAACAAGGTTTAATTAAGGCTGAGTGCTTTCCCCCCGAAAGTCTCAGCTTTATTATGGTAAGAGCAAGATTTTGATGAAGATTGCTATTAGTGGTAAGGGAGGAGTAGGCAAGACCTTATTATCTGCTCTCCTTTCCCGAATATTCGCTGAATCTGGCTATTCTGTCATCGCTATCGATGCTGACCCTGATTCCAATCTAGCCGCCACTCTTGGTTTCCCCCATTCTGAGAAGATAACCCCTATATCTGAGATGAGCGACCTTATTGAGGAGAGGACAGGGGTGCGGCCTGGTCAAGCCGGGGCTATGTTTAAGTTGAACCCTAAAGTTGATGATTTGCCAGAAAAATATTCCCTAGAATATAATGGGATTAGATTGATGGTAATGGGGCGGGTTAAGAAGGGGGGCACCGGCTGTTACTGCCCGGAGAATGCTTTACTGAAAGCCCTGATTACCCACCTATTCCTGGTTAGGAATGAAGTAGTTATTTTGGATATGGAGGCTGGTATAGAACATCTGGGACGGGGAACAGCTAAGATAGTAGATAAGTTGATTGTAGTAGTTGAGCCAGGCAGGCGAAGTATTGAAACCGCTTACAGAATTGACAAACTGGCTAAAGATATTGGTTTACATAACATTGCCATAGTAGGCAACAAACTTCGAAGCCAGGCTGACAGGGAATTCCTGATTTCCGACCTGCCTAACTTTGAGTTCCTCGGCTTTATCCCTTACGACCAAGCAGTGGTCGATGCTGACCTAGCTAATCTTCCCATCTTTGATGCCAGCCGACAGATTATTACCGAAGTGAGAAATATCTATCAGGCTTTGGTATCTGCTGCTCAGACACCAAGTCCGGTGAACTAGAGGGCGGATATTCATAGAGTAAATAAGGGCAAGACTAAATCGCCTAAATTAATAAATAATTATAAAGGAGGCTACTTTGGCTTACGACCCAGTAAAAATGAAGGACTGGCAGATTTCAGAAGCTGCCGAAGAGAACATGCCAACCCCCGATGAATGGCGGGAAAGATTAAACCTGCAGAAGGACGAAATCATTCCCATGGGGAGGCTATGCCGGCTCGATTTTATGAAGATAATCGAGCGCCTTAAGGACAAGCCGGACGGCAAGTACATTGAGGTAACTGCCATAACTCCCACCCCGCTGGGTGAGGGGAAAAGTACCACCACCTGTGGTCTTCTGGAGGGGATGGGCAAACGGGGTCTGAATGTGGGTGGCTGTATCCGTCAGCCCTCGGGTGGTCCCACCATGAATATTAAGGGGACTGCTGCCGGTGGTGGTAATGCCCTGCTTATTCCCCTGACCGAATTTTCTATGGGTCTGGCCGGTGATATCAACGATATCACCAATGCCCATAATCTGGCTATGGTGGCCCTTACTGCCAGAATGCAGCACGAGCGCAACTACGATGACGAGCAACTGGCCAGGCTTACTAGGATGCGCCGCCTGAATATTGACCCTACCAGGGTAGAGATGGGCTGGGTTATGGACTTTTGCGCCCAGAGCCTGCGCAATATTATTATCGGTCTTGGTGGCCGTATGGATGGCTACATGATGCAGTCCAAATTCGGCATCACGGTGAGTTCCGAGCTTATGGCTATTCTGTCTATTGTCAGGGACTTGGCTGACCTGCGTAAAAGGATGAATGAAATTACTGTAGCCTATGATAAAAAAGGTAACCCGGTTACTACTGGCGACCTTGAAGTGGGTGGCGCCATGACCGCCTGGATGAGCAACACCATTAACCCCACCCTGTGCTCCACGGTGGAGTATCAGCCCCTGATGGTGCATGCCGGACCATTTGCCAATATTGCTGTGGGTCAGTCATCTATCATTGCTGACCGCATTGGCTTGAAGATGTTTGACTATCATGTCACCGAGAGCGGTTTCGCTGCCGATATCGGCTTTGAGAAGTTCTGGAACGTAAAGTGCCGCTACAGCGGTCTCAAGCCGCATGTATCGGTGCTCACCACGACCATCCGTGCCCTGAAGATGCATGGCGGCGGACCCAAGGTAGTAGCCGGTTTACCTCTGCCCGATGCCTACACTAAAGAGGACATGGGACTTCTGGAGAAGGGTCTCTGCAACATGGAGCACCTTATTAAAGTTATCAAAACCTCCGGTATTAACCCGGTGGTGTGCATCAATAAGTTCCACACTGACACCAAGGCTGAGGTTGCCTTGGTCAGGAAGGCAGCTGAGGCGGCTGGAGCCTACTGCGCTGAGTCTAGCCATTGGGCTGACGGCGGTGACGGCGCCCTGGAACTGGCTGATGTGGTCAAGGAAGCCTGTGAGGCTACGAACGATTTTAAGTTCCTGTATCCCTTGGAGATGAAATTGCGGGAGCGGGTGGACAAGATTGCCAAGGTGGTCTACGGGGCTGATGGCGTGGCCTGGGCATCTGAGGCTGAGGCTAAGGCTAAGAAGTTTGAGTCCGATTCTAAATATAGTGATTATGCCACCATGATGGTGAAGACTCACCTGAGCCTCACCCATGACCCGGCAGTGAAAGGTATGCCTAAGGGGTGGACTTTGCCCATTCGCGACGTGCTGATTTATTCCGGGGCAAAATTCCTCTGCCCCTGCGCCGGAACTATCAGCCTGATGCCCGGAACCAGTTCTGACCCTGCCTTTAGAAAGGTAGATGTTGATACCAAGACCGGCAAGGTACAAGGAATATTTTAGCTCTGCCGGTTGGGCTTGGTGACATAGGGGATTATAAGACGAAAGTTTGTGAATAGGGCTCGCTTTGACCTTTGGCGCTTGTAAGGCTGGCTAGGTTAGCAGATAATTAATCAAGGTGGAGGATAGTCGTTTGAGTTTTAATATTGCGGTAGCCGGGAAGGGTGGTACCGGAAAGACATCGGTGGCGAGTCTCATTATTCGCTACCTGGAAAAAAACGGTAAGCGACCGATTCTAGCCGTTGACGCTGACTCCAATGCAAACCTGGGGGAGAGTTTGGGGCTTGAGGTAAAGCAGACGGTTGGCTTGATGTTGGATGAGTTTCAAGGGGATAAAATAAGCATTCCTCCTGGAATGAACAAGGAGGTTTATCTAGAGTATAAGTTAAACGAGGTTGTGGTTGAAAGCCAGAGTTTTGACCTGGTGACGATGGGTAGAGGTGAAGGTCCAGAATGTTACTGCTACCCTAATCTTATTCTGAAGAAATTTGTTGATAGCCTGGCGGAAAGTTATCCCTATATGGTTGTGGATAATGAGGCAGGAATGGAGCATTTAAGTAGAAGAACCACTCAGAGTATTGATGAGCTGCTCATAATCTCAGACCATTCGGTGAAAGGTGTCCGAACTGTGGCCCGGATAAAGGACTTGGTCTCTCAGCTCAAACTGGCGGTGAAGAGGCAATCGGTGATAATTAATTTTGCCCCGGCTGAGCTAGACCCTGCTGTCACCGGGGAATTGTCCCGGTTGGGGATTGATTCGGTAATTACTATACCTCGGGATGAGGAAATATACGAGTATGACCTGAAGCTAAAGCCGCTCCTCGACCTGCCCGATACTTCAAAGGCGGTGAGGGCAGTCAACGATTTGATGGCTAAGTTGCTTAATAAAAATTGAGGAAACTCGACTGAGAAAACCTCATAAAAAGGAGTCAGAAATGGTAGCACAGATTATTAGTGGTACCGAGATTGCCAAGCAGATTCGCGAGGAGCTAAAACAGGAGATTGCCGAACTTAAAGAGAAGCATAATCTTGTACCCGGATTAGCTAGTGTCTTGGTGGGTGAAGACCCGGCGTCCCAGGTTTATGTTGGGTCGAAGGTAAAGACGTGTGATGCTTTGGGCATATATTCGGAAAGGCATGACCTGCCGGTTGACACCAGTGAAGAGGATTTGCTGGCTCTAGTCGACAGGCTAAACAAGGACCCAAAGGTTCATGGCATTCTAGTCCAGCTACCTTTGCCCAAGCATATTAATGCGGAAAAGGTTCTTTATGCCATTGACCCCAAAAAGGATGTTGATGGCTTTCACCCGGTGAATGTGGGCAGACTGATGATTGGAGAGCCAGATTATATACCCTGCACCCCTCACGGAATCCAGCAGCTTCTGGTCAGGTCTGGGATTGAGATTGCCGGGGCTGAAGTAGTGGTGGTGGGTAGAAGCAATATCGTGGGCAAACCTATAGCCAATATCCTCCTCCAGAAGAAGGAGGGGGCTAATGCTACGGTTACTATATGCCACACCGGAACCAAAGATATGTCCTTTCACACCAAGCGGGCTGATATATTGATTGTGGCGGCAGGAAAACCAAAGGCAATCACGGCTGATATGGTTAAGGAAGGGGCCGTGGTAATTGATGTTGGTGTTAACCGAATAGGGAAAACTGCCGAGGGTAAAGCTATTTTATGTGGAGATGTTGATTTTGATGCGGTTAAGGAAAAGGCTAAAGCAATTACCCCGGTGCCTGGTGGGGTTGGACCTATGACTATAAGCATGCTTATGATGAATACAGTAAGAGCGGCCAAGTTAGCCGCTGGATTAGCTTAGGAAGGAAGGGAAATAATGGAGTATAAAATTGAGAAGGTGAGTGCACCCGGACGGGATGAGGTGGAGTTACTGGGGGAAACCTTTGAAGAGGGTAAGCCCGAGGGGGAGGAGCTGGGAAGATGGAGGCAGAAACTGAGTACCAGAGAGGAAAGGCTTAAATATTTACAAACTGGTGAGAGGTATTGGTACGGAGACGAGTGGTATGGCAGTGAAAAGAGGAAAACCCCGGCTTAAGTGAGGAAGGTGAGAAATGACTTTTGAAATCCCAAAAACACTGTATAGTGGCAAAATCAGAGAGATAACACTGGGCAAAGGGGACAAAGCGGTAGTAGTTGGTGGAGAGTCATGCTATCCGTTCTACCTGTTTGAAGGTGAGATGCCACATCTGCCCAGAATAGCTATGGAAGTCTGGGACTGTCCTCCTGAAGGCTGGGCCGAGGCTGCCTTAGAGCCTTTTGCCGGGGTAACCGATGACCCGGTTGCCTGGGCGAAAAGGTGCATCGCTGATTACGGGGCGGAGATGATTTGCCTGCAACTGATAAGCACTGACCCCAACGGGATGGACCGGGGGGGTGATGAAGCGGCTGAGGTGGTTAAGAAGGTAGCCGATGCTATTGATGTTCCCTTAATCGTTTGGGGAACGGCTAATCATGATAAGGATATCGAGGTTCTAAGACAGGTCTGTGAGATTTGCCAGGGGAAGGACCTGATTATCGGGCCGCTGGAGGAAGGGGACTATAAGCGTATTGGTGCCGCTGCCATTGGTTACCACCAGACCGTAATTTCGTCAACGCCAATCGATATAAACCTGGCTAAGCAGCTTAATATTCTGCTGGGCAACCTTGGGGTGCCTGATGAGTTGATTGCAATGGACCCAACCGTCAGTGGTATAGGCTATGGTATTGAGTATTGCTACTCGGTGATGGAGAGGGTCAGAATGGCAGGATTAACTCAGCAGGATGAAAAGCTCCAGTTCCCTCTCATTTGCAATGTATCTAAGGAAACATGGAAGATTAAGGAAGTTCATATCCCCACCGAGGAGGACCCCAAGCTCGGCGATGCCAAAAAGAGGGGTATTCTGTGGGAGGTAATGTCAGCTATGGTTCTGCTTTTGGCGGGAGGGGATGTGATGATTATGAGACACCCCGAAGCCATAAGGTTGGTTCGGGAGATGATGGCTGAACTGACAGCAAAATAATTATAGATTTGGAGGGAGATGGAAGATGGCAGAAGAGAAAGAACCCAAGAGTTTTGACCAAGCCAGTATTAAGATGATAGAGAAGGCGGCCAGTGACGGGGTTAATACTGCCTTTGATAGAGCTGAAGCAATGAAGCCCTGTCCCATAGGGATGGTTGGCAGTTGCTGTAAGCACTGCGGGATGGGACCGTGTCGGGTGCCCCTACCTAAGGGGAAAGAGGAAACCCCGGAGGAGAAGCTGAAGAGACGGGGCATCTGTGGTGCTACGGCGGAGACCATTGCCGCCCGCAACTTTATCCGCATGGTAGCTGGTGGAGCTTCTGCCCATTCTGACCACGGCCGGGGGGTGGCTGAGCTTTTCCTGGCGGTGGCTAAGGGGGAGGCGCCAGGCTACGAGATTAAGGATGAGCAGAAGCTGCTGCAGTTGGCTCTGGACTGGGACATTGAGATTGGTGACCGCAGCAACAATGAAATCGCTGTTGATATTGGTGAAAAGGCTCTAGCCGAGTTTGGTAGGCAGGGGGGTGAACTTATCACTTTAAGGAAGGCGCCCCTGAAGCGTCAGGAGCTATGGCGCAAGCAGGGGGTTGCCCCCAGGGGTATAGATAGAGAGATTGTGGAGATAATGCACCGAACCCACATCGGGGTTGACCAGGACTACAAAAACCTGCTGAAGCAGGGAGTCAGGGCGTCAATAGGTGATGGCTGGGGAGGTAGCATGATTGCCACCGAGCTACAGGACATCCTGTTTGGTACCCCGGTCCCGGTTCTGGGCAGGGCAAACCTGGGCGTGCTCGAAAAGGATGAGGTAAACCTGGTCATTCATGGTCACGAGCCCCTGCTTTCTGAGATGATTGTGGCTGTGGCTCGAGAGCCCAAGATGATAGAGATGGCTAAGTCTAAAGGGGCTAAGGGGATAAACCTGACTGGCATGTGCTGCACCGCCAACGAGATATTGATGCGCCACGGTGTGCCTATTGCCGGTAACTTCCTGCAACAGGAGCTGGCCATAGTAACCGGGGCGGTGGATGCCATGGTGGTGGATGTCCAGTGTATTATGCAGTCCATACAGACTGTAGCTGAGTGCTATCATACCAAGATTATCACTACCTCACCCAAGGCTAAGATACCCGGTGCGATTCACATTGAGTTTGATGAGCACGATGCCTTGAAGTCGGCCCGGGAGATAGTTGCGGCAGCTATTGAGAACTTCCCCAATCGGAAGGGGAATGTTGGCATTCCTGAAGAGCAATGTGACCAGGTGGCTGGATTTAGCCATGAAACCATTAACTACCTGTTGGGTGGCATGTTCCGTGCCTCCTACCGACCATTGAACGACAATATCATCAATGGCCGAATCCGGGGTGTGGCTGGCGTTGTCGGCTGCAATAATGCCCGGGTTAAACACAACGAGGGGCACGTTCTTATGGTCAAGGAGCTGATAAAGAACGATGTGGCAGTGCTTACCACCGGGTGTAATGCCATCGCCTGTGCCGAAGCCGGACTCATGGTCCCCGAGGCGGCTGCCCAGTATGCCGGCGAGGGGCTGGCTTCAGTCTGTGAAACAGTCGGTATTCCACCGGTATTGCACCTGGGCTCCTGTGTTGATAACAGCCGCATCCTGATAGCAGCTACGGCTATGGTCAAGGATGGCGGTTTAGGTGATGACATCAGCGACCTGCCGGTAGCTGGCGCTGCCCCCGAGTGGATGAGCGAGAAGGCAATTTCCATTGGTCAATACTTCGTTGGTTCCGGGGTATTCACTGTCTTCGGGGTTAACTGGCCGACCCTGGGTAGCGAGGAGGTGACCAACTACCTGTTTAAGGACTTTGAAGAGATGTATGGCGGGATGTGGGCGTTTGAACCTGACCCGATTAAGGCAGCCCACCTTATGATTGAGCATATTGACAAGAAGCGTAAAGCACTAGGCATTGATAAGGCTAGAGAAAGGGTGCTCTACGATATGGCGATGAGACGGGAATTGGAAGGAGATTAAGCGCTAGAATCGCTAAAAAGATAACGGAGGGTTGTAAAAATGTCCAAGATTATTGCATCAGCAGCTATAAGAGGGGCTTATAAGATTGTTGACCAGGCTGAGAAGAAGTGGCAGGAGGCAATGGATAAGTGGGGAGCCAATGAGCCGGTGGGCTTCCCCAACACTGCCTATTATCTACCGGTAATCTACGGGATTTTGGGGATGAAGGTTGAGAAATTGGGTGATATGGAGCCGGTATTGAAGAAGTGTAAGGCCATGCTCCCACCCCCGGTAAGAGAAAAACACCACTTGCCTTATCTGGGGCCAACCCTTGATGCCGGGATGATAACCTTCTTCGCCGAAGAAATCATTGAAGCCATAAGATATGTCGAGCAGCCGGATTTTTATACTAAGCAGGAAGAACCCACGGATGATAATATCTGGCTGGGTGCCGCCGATGATGTGATTCTCAGGAAGAGGGGGGTTGAGTTTGTTGATGGCACCGCCCCCGGCTTTGCTGCCATCCTTGGGGCGGCGCCGACTCCGGAGGTAGCCAAGGAAATTGCTCAGGAATTGCAGAAGAAGAACCTTTATATCTTTATGTCGGCTGAGCATGATGGCAAAAGGTTCTCCGAGCAGCTTTTAGAGGCGGGGGTGCAGATTGGTTGGCCCACCCGTCTGGTCTCCTTTGGCCCTGATGTTTCCTCTACCGTATTTTCCGCTGGCTTCGCCATCAGGGCAGGTTTTACCTTCGGTGGTATTGGTCCTGGAGAATACCGAAAACACCTTATCTATAACAAGGACCGCATCTTTGCTTTTGCCATGCCCTTGGGCTATGTTACCGATGAGTGGTATGCCAATGCCGCCGGGGCAATCAACTTTGGCTTCCCGACTATTGCCGATACCCCTATACCAGAGATTCTACCTACCGGGGTTTGCACCTACGAGCATGTCGTCTCCAATGTCCCCCACGATGAGATTGTAGCCAAAGCCATAGAGGTACGAGGACTGAAGGTTACCGTGGCCGAGATACCGATTCCCACCGGCTTTGGGGCTGCTTTTGAGGGGGAGAGGGTTCGCAAGGGTGAGTGGTATCTGGAGTGTGGTGGCGGGTTTACCCCTATGTTTGAGTGGTGTACCACCAAGCGGATGGATGAGGTAGAGGATGGGAAGTTTACCGTGGTCGGTCCGGAAATAACTGATATAGAGCCTGAGTCCAGGTTACCCTTAGGTATTGTCGTTGAGGTCGCCGGCAGGGAGATGCAACCGGACTATGAACCTATCCTGGAGCGGCAGATTCACCACCTGATAAACTACACTCAGGGTTGCTTTCACAATGGACAGAGGGATATTGGCTGGCTGAGAGTTTCTAAAGAGGTTCATGAGAAGGGCTTTAGATTGTATCATATCGGTTCTCTCCTTCATGCCGCCCTGCACCAGCATTTTGGTCGGATATTCGATAAAATGCAGGTAACACTCTATACCGAGGAGGATAAGGTAGTAGAGCTACGTGCCAAGGCAAAAGAGGTATATAAGGCTAGAGATGAGCGTATTGAAGGGATGACCGATGAGGGTGTCGATTTATTTTACTCCTGCACCCTGTGCCAGTCATTTGCCCCGGGTCATGTTTGTGTTATTAGCCCGGAGAGAACCGGCCTCTGTGGTTCTTATAACTGGATGGACTGTAAAGCGGCTTATGAGATTACCCCGACGGGGACTAATCAGCCAGTGCCTAAGGGAGAGGTTCTTGACCCCAAGCTTGGGCAGTTTAAAGGGGTAAACGAGTTCATATATAAGGCTTCTCGTGGAAAGATAGACCATTATAACTTCTATAGCATAGTCCATGACCCTATGACCACCTGCGGCTGCTGTGAGGCTGTGGCGGCTGTCCTCCCCCTGTGCAACGGGATAATGACGGTAAATCGGGAGTATACCGGGATGACCCCCTGTGGCATGAAGTTTACTACCATGGCTGGTACCGTCGGTGGTGGACTGAGTACACCCGGTTTCGTTGGTCATGGAAAGTACAATATCTGCCAGAGGAAGTTCCTTATTGGTGATGGTGGTCTGCTAAGAATAGTCTGGATGCCCAAGATGCTAAAGGAGGAGATTGCCGAGCGGATTAAAGCTAGAGCCGAGGAGATGGGTGTCCCCGACCTTTACGACAAGATTGCTGATGAGACGGTGGGTAGCACTGAGGAGGAGATTCTCCCCTTCTTGCAGGAGAAGGGGCATCCAGCCCTGACTATGGAAGCGATACTGGAGTAGAAAAGGAGATTATTAATGGCACTTACCGGAATACAGATATTTAAACTGCTTCCCAAGACGAACTGTGGTGAATGCGGGCAGCCTACCTGTCTTGCCTTTGCTATGAGGCTAGCGGCGGGAAAGGCAGAACTTGCCGCCTGCCCCTATGTTTCCGAGGAGGCGAAAGCCCAGTTAGCTGAGGCATCGGCACCGCCGATAAGAGTGGTTACTATCGGCGTTGGTGACAGGGCATTAAAGATTGGTGGCGAGACAGTTGCCTTCCGCCACGAAAAGAGGTTTGAGAACCCTAACGGCTTTGCTCTGCTTATCACCGATACCATGGACGAGTCTGAGGTCGACGCCAGGCTGGAGAGGTTCAAACAGCTTGAATATGAGAGGATAGGTCTCACCCTTCGTCCTGATCTGATAGCAGTAAAGGATGAGTCGGGAGATGCCAGTAAGTTTGAGGCTCTGGTTAATAAAGTCAAGCAAAATAGCGATGCCAGCATTATCCTGATGAGCAGTAATCCAGATATCCTGGCGGCTGGTTTAAAGGCCTGTGCCGACCGGAAACCGCTTATCTATGCGGCCACTAAAGATAACCTGGAGGCGGTGGCCGGTTTGGCCAAGGGGGACTCGTGTCCGGTAGCAGTAAAAGCCTCAAGCCTGGAGGAACTGGCTGAGCTGACGACTAAATTAACCGAGGCCGGGGTAAAGGACATTGTTCTTGATTCCGGGTCAAGGGCTCTCCGCCAGGCATTTGAAGACCAGATAATCATCAGGGGCGCTGCCTTAAATAAAAAGTTTCGCCCTTTGGGTTTTCCTACCATCGTTTTCCCCGGTGAGATGACCGATGACCCGATGAAGGAAGCCGTAATCGCCTCTATGTTTGTGGCTAAATATGGTGGTATTATCGTGCTCTCTGATTTTCAGGGAGAAAGCCTTTTCCCGTTGCTGGTGGAGAGGCTGAATATCTATACCGACCCCCAGCGACCGCTAGCGACCACCGAGGGAATCTACGAGATTGGTAGTCCTGGTGAAAACTCCCCGGTGCTTGTTACTACCAACTTCTCCCTTACCTACTTTATTATCTCTGGCGAAATAGAGGCGAGCAAGGTTGACAGCTACCTTTTAGTCAAGGACACTGAGGGGCTTTCGGTTATGACTGCCTGGGCAGCCGGGAAGTTTGTTGCTGATGCTATCGCCCCCTTCGTTAAGAAGTGCGGCATTGCGGATAAGGTCAAACATCACAAGTTGGTAATCCCAGGCTATGCTGCCTCGGAAAGTGGCGGTTTGGAAGAGGAGCTGCCCGGCTGGGAGATTCTGGTCGGTCCTAGGGATGGGTCTCAAATTCCAGCTTACCTTAAGATGTGGAAGCCATAAGGAGGAAGTAATGATCCTTATCGGGGAAAGTATAAATGTTATGTCCCAAACTATTGGTCCAGCAATGAAGGAGAGGAACCCCAAGCCTATTCAGGAAATGGCCAAGGCTCAGGTTGAGGCGGGGGCAGACTATCTTGATATCAACATTGGTCCCGCCCGAAAGGCAGGGGACGAATTGATGGACTGGATAGTTAACGTGGTGCAAGAGGTTACCGATAAGCCGTTATCTCTGGATACAACCAACCCGGTGGCTATGGAGGCTGGTCTGAAGGTGCACAAAAATGGGAAGGCATTGGTTAATTCAGTCTCTCTGCAGCCGGATAGGCTGGAGCAGGGATTGCCAATGGTTAAGAAATACAATGCTGAGATGATAGGGCTATTGTGGGGAAAAGAGGGAATGCCACGAGATGCTAACGAAAGGGGTATGCTAGTCGCTGACCTCCTCTATAGGACCGGTGAGGTGGGCATTCCCAGTGAGGATATCTGGGTTGACCCCATCGCCAGCCCGGTGTCTGTGGAAATCAATCAGGTTAAGTCCTGCCCGGAATTTATGAGCATGCTCAGTGAGATTGCTCCTGACTGTAAATCTACGGTAGGACTATCTAATATCTCCAATGGCACCCCGGCCCATCTTAGGCCTTACCTTAACCGGACCTATATGATAATGCTGATGAAGTATGGATTATATTCAGCCATAGTTGATGTTTTTGACGAAGAGCTGGTGAAGATAGCCCGGGGCGAGATGCCAGAGATTGTTGGCTTGGTGTATCGGGTAATGGATGGTGAGAAACCTGACCTCTCCTCCTTGAGTCAAAAGGAAGTGGAATATGTAAAAACAGTCAGGGTTCTTACCGGTGAATCTCTATACTCTCACTCCTGGCTTGAGATATAGGGCATTGCCCAGCCAAAAGTTTATTAATTGGTTTAGTTGTAGATGAAAAATAGTCGTTTGTTATTGCCGGCTAACAAAAATTATGAATATGGTTATGACTCTGCCTATAAAGTTGCCTGTGAACAACTAACCAAGATTGAAGATATAAAACAGCAGTGCCTTAACAGTGGTGCTCAATATCTAGCCGTAGATTCTAGGGAAGTAATCACCATTGAATATTTAAACCAATCATATCAAATTACCTTGCCTGAGATTGAGGTTTCGTTAATGGATAGCCGGGAAAAGGTTCCAGTAAGAGATAAACTCCTGATACTTCATTATTTTATCCGGGCCAAAGGTATCCCTATCGCTAATAAGATAATTGCCTACAAGGAATTGCCCGAAGGGGCTAATTACTTCCCCACCTTTGCTAAGAGAGCGATAAAGCCCCTTTTAAACCACTTTGGCCAGGAGCCCCAGCGGTTAATAAAGGTTGCCGAAAAGCTAGGCGGTCATAAGGCGGATTGTGGTGATGTAGCCGTAACCATTAATGCTTTCTGCCGGGTACCGATAACTATAGTCCTGTGGCGAGGCGATGCTGAATTTGCTCCTGAAGGGAGTATACTATTTGATAGCACCATCTCCGATTACCTGTCCACCGAGGATATAAACGTGCTTTGTGAAACTATCAGCTGGAGGTTAGTTAAATTTTTAAGGGAAGCCCAGAACGCTTTAGCTTAGACCAAGGAGGTGGCTACTCTGGTGGAGCCTGAGGTTAAGGAACAATTAGACGACATCCTGTCACATTACAGTGGGGAGAGCGGCGACCTTATCCCTATCCTCCAGGAAGCTCAGGGGAGGTTTCGCTACCTGCCCTCAGAGGTAATGCTGGAAATCGCCAAGTTTCTGCGGATACCGGAGGGCACAGTTTTTGGGGTGTGCACCTTTTATGCTCAGTTTAAATTTACCCCCATGGGTAAGAGGATAGTTAAGGTATGTCGGGGGACTGCCTGCCACGTGAGAGGGGCGACGCGCATCCTTGATGAGATAGTGAGACGATTGGGTATTGAGCCGGGGGATACCACTGATGACCTGGAGTATTCTTTAGAAACGATTGCTTGCTTTGGCTCATGTGCCCTAGCCCCGGTCATGGTGGTTGATGATAATGTCTACGGACGCATGACACCTAGTAAGGTAGCCCAAATCTTAGGTGATACCAAAGTAGCAGTTGGGAAAGAGTAGGGCAGTGACTTTTAATAAAATACGAAGTCAGGCAGTATCTGAATGGGAAGCTCTAGAGCACAGTGATAAACCCCGTATCCTTGTTGGCGCGGCTACTTGTGGTCGTGCTGCCGGCGCCAGTGGCGTGCTTGAGGCAATCAACTCCGCATTAGCCCAGCATAATTTGGAGGCTATCATTACCCAGGTTGGCTGTATTGGGCTTTGCTATGCTGAGCCGATAGTCAATATTATCAAGCCGGGTCGTCCCCATATCTATTATGGTAATCTTACCCCTGAGCTGGCATCTGAGCTGGTTGAGGATTATATCATCAATGATAACCCTCGCCCCGACCTGGCACTAGGCACGGTTGGTGATGACGATATACAGGATATCTCTAAATTTTTTGAGTTGCCCATGCTTAAACCCCAGGTGCGAGTAGCCCTGCGCAATTGCGGGCTTATCGACCCTGAGAATATAAATCACTACATTGCCAATGGTGGTTACGGTGGTCTGGTCAAGGCGCTGGCAATGACCTCAGAAGAGGTGATAGAGGAGATAAAAAAGTCAGGCCTGCGCGGTCGTGGTGGTGCCGGTTTCCCCACCGGTGTAAAGTGGGAATTCTGCCGCAAGTCCCCGGGCACAGTAAAGTATATAATCTGTAATGCTGACGAGGGCGACCCCGGTGCCTTCATGGATAGGTCCCTTTTGGAAGGTGACCCCCATGCCGTTTTGGAGGGGATGCTTATCGGTGCTTACGCTATCGGGGCAACCGAGGGCTACATTTATATTCGTGCTGAGTACCCCCTGGCTATCCAGCGTCTAAAAGTTGCTCTTCAGCAGATAAAAAAGTATGGATTGTTGGGGGATAATATTCTCGGTTCTAACTTCAGTTTTAATATGAAAATCAAAGAGGGGGCGGGGGCTTTTGTCTGCGGTGAGGAAACAGCCATGATGGCATCTATTGAGGGCAAGCGGGGCATGCCTCGTTCCCGTCCTCCGTTCCCGGCCCAATCTGGCTTATGGGGTAAACCAACTAATATTAATAATGTAGAAACCTGGGGTAATGTTTCGGCAATTTTGCAGCGCAGCGGCGACTGGTATGCCAGCTATGGTACGGAGAAGAGCAAAGGAACCAAGACCTTTGCCTTAGCTGGCAAGATAAATCGCACCGGACTTATTGAGGTGCCTATGGGTATCTCCCTTCGTGAAATCATCTACGGTATTGGCGGGGGCATTCCCGATGACAAACGTTTCAAGGCGATACAGACTGGCGGCCCCTCTGGTGGCTGTTTACCCGAAAGTCTATTAGACCTGCCGGTTGACTATGAGTCGCTAACCCAGGCCGGGTCTATTATGGGTTCTGGTGGTATGATTGTAATGGATGAGGATACCTGTATGGTTGACGTTGCTCGTTATTTTCTTTCCTTCACTCAGGCTGAGTCGTGTGGCAAATGTGTCCTGTGCCGCCTGGGAACCAAGCAAATGCTGAATATCCTGGAGGATATCTGTAGGGGTAAGGGCAAGCCGGAAAGCATTGACCTGCTCCTTGAACTCAGTGAAGCTGTTAAGGTCGGCTCACTCTGTGCCCTGGGGGGGACAGCACCTAATCCTGTTCTCACCACTATTCGCTACTTCCGAGATGAGTATGAAGCCCATATCGAAGAAAAGCGATGTCCAGCGTTAGCCTGTACCGAGTTGATTACTTATTATATTCTCCCTGATAAATGTGCTGGCTGTGGGATATGTCTCAGGGACTGTCCATCGGAAGCTATATCTGGCGGCAAGAGGCTGGTGCACATTATTGACCAGAGTAAGTGTATTAAATGTGGCACTTGCCTTGATGTCTGCCCGGCTAAGTTTAGCGCCGTGGTCAAGGTTTCCGGGGAGCAATTAGAAGTTCCTGCTGAACCGGTCCCGGTGACTGCCTCAAAGGCAACCACCGAGGCTTCGGACTAGATTTACTGGAGTGAATGAGTGGCAGAATGAATACAACTGGGCTAATCATTAATGGTCAGGCGGTTCAGATGAAGAGAGGAATGCTTGAGGAGCGTGAGTGACAAGGAGGAGCTATGGACGAAATCTGGCTAACCATTAATGGTCAAGCGGTTAGAGCTAAGAAGGGGATGACGGTACTGGAGGCAGCCGAAGCGGCTGGAATCTATATCCCTACCCTGTGCTACGACTCTGACCTGGAACCATATGGGGGTTGCCGCCTCTGTGTTGTTGAGATTGAGGGAGTGCGTGGTTTGCCTACCGCCTGTACCATGCTGGCTAGCGATGGGATGGTGGTCCACACCGAGACCGAGGTGGTCAATAACGTTCGCCGTATTGCCCTTGAGCTACTCTTGGCTAACCATCCTAGCGATTGCCTGGTATGTGACCGCAGAACGGAGCGTTGCCACCCTTATGACATATGTTTGCGTAGCGTCGCCGTAACTGACCGCTGCGTAACCTGTCCGGCGAATGGGCGGTGCGAGTTACAAGAGGTCATTGATTACCTGGGCGTTACCGAACTGCGTCTGCCTAGAGCCACCGGGTCGTTTCCCATTGATACCAGTAATCCCTTCTTTGACCTTGACCGAAATCGGTGTATTCTCTGCGCCCGGTGTGTGCGTGCCTGTAATGAGATAGCCGGCGTCGGGGCTATTGATATGGCTTACCGAGGATACGCAATGAAGGTTGCCACCTTTGGTGATAAACCGCTACTGGAATCAATTTGCCGGTCTTGTGGGGAGTGTGTGGCTCATTGCCCGGTTGGTGCCTTAGTCCCCAAGGAGACACACCAGCCGGCACGGGAAGTAAAGACCACCTGCCCCTACTGTGGTGTTGGCTGCCAGATGTATCTGGGCATTAAGAACGAACGGGTAATACTGGTTCGTGGTGATGAGGATAATGACGTTAACCACGGTCGCCTCTGTGTCAAAGGTCGCTTCGGTGTTGCCGAGTTTGTCCACCACCCTGAGCGTTTAATCACCCCTCTGGTGAGGCGAAACGGAAATCTTACTGAGGCAACCTGGGACGAGGCGCTGGATATGATTGCTGATAGGCTGGGTAGTTACCAGAGGGATGAGCTTGCCGTAATCTCCTCAGCCAAGTGCACTAACGAGGAGAACTATGTTATTCAGAAGTTTGCCCGGGCAGTATTGGGCACCAATAATGTTGACCATTGCGCTCGACTGTGTCATGCCCCTACCGTAGCTGGTCTGGCCCAGAGCTTTGGCAGCGGGGCGATGACCAATTCTATCAATGAAGTGGGTGATGCCCAATGCATCCTGGCTATTGGCACCAACACCACCGCTGCCCACCCTGTAATCGGGTTTGAGATAAAGAAAGCGGTGCGTAAGGGGGCAAAACTTATTGTGGCTAACCCCCGTGAGATTGACCTGGTTGGCTCGGCTGACCTGTGGTTGCAGCAGCGTCCGGGCACTGATGTTGCCCTGCTTATGGGGATGATGCGGGTTATAGTGGATGAGGGGTTGCTTGACTCAGCCTTCATCGACGAGCGCTGTGAGGAATTTGATGCCTTTAAGGAATCGCTGAAGGGCTTTGACCTGGATTCTGTGGAGCAGATTACCGGGGTGTCTAAGAATAAGGTGGTTGAAGCCGCCAGGCTCTATGCCACTAATAAACCAGCCACTATTCTCTACGCTATGGGCATTACCCAGCACTCTCACGGCACTGATAATGTAATAGCTACTGCCAATCTGGCGATGCTCACCGGGAACATAGGCAAGCCATCGACCGGGGTAAATCCCCTGCGGGGTCAGAACAATGTGCAAGGTGCCTGTGATATGGGGGCTCTGCCCGTTGTATATACCGGTTATCAGGCGGTTAGTGCCCCGGCTATCAGGGAGAAGTTTGAGGCTGACTGGGGTGGCTCGTTGCCGGCTGAGCCTGGGCTGACTCTTACCGAGATTATTCCCGCCGCCCACCAGAGAAAGATAAAAGCAGTCTATCTGGTGGGGGAGAACCCAGCCCTGTCTGACGCTGATGTCGGACATGTCCGGGAGGCGCTAAAGGAGCTTGATTTTTTGGTGGTTCAGGATATTTTCCTCTCCGAAACCGCCCAGCTAGCTCATGTCGTTTTGCCCGGGACGACCTTCGCTGAGAAGGACGGCACCTTTACCAACACCGAGAGGAGGGTGCAGCGGGTAAGGGAGGCGATAGAGCCTATAGGCAACTCCAGACCTGACTGGTGGATTACCTGCCAGATTGCCCAGAGGATGGGGAGCAAAGGCTTTGATTTTACCCATCCGTCTCAGATTATGGAAGAGATTGCCCGCCTTACTCCTAGCTATGGTGGCATTAACTACAACCGTTTGGAGGAAGGCGGCTTGCAGTGGCCCTGCCCCACGGAGGAGCACCCAGGGACACCCATCCTCCACACCATGCAGTTTACCCGGGGTAAGGGCAGGTTTATCCCTCTGGAGTATAAGCCGCCCATGGAACTTCCTGATGATGAGTATCCCCTAATCCTGACCACTGAGCGCAGTCTGGTTCACTTCCACACCGGCACCATGACTCGGAAAGTGAAAGGGCTCAACATATTCCTGGGGGAGGGATTGGTGGAGATTAACCCTGGGGATGCCTCGGCTCTGGGCGTTGCTGATGGCGAGATGGTAAGGGTCATCTCCCGGCGAGGGAAGATAGTGGCTAAGGCTAAGGTGACCGAGGTTTCACCGGCAGGGGTGGTGGCGATGAACTTCCACTTTGCCGAAAGCCCGGCCAATATGCTGACTAACCCGGCTCTTGACCCGGTGGCTAAAATACCCGAGTTTAAAGTCTGTGCAGTGAGAATTGAGAGGAATGGTAAGCCGACTCGCCACTCATAACTGAACTGTAGCCGGCCATTGGATTGTAGGCATCCTTTCCAAGAATTCAGGGAGCATTAGCTGTAGTGCGCGAGAATAAATATCCTACCGACCTAACGCCACCAGTAAGTGAGATACACCTTCGCCGGCTCACCGTAGACGAAGCCCTGCTGAAGCTTGACCAATACCTGAATGATGCCTTTATGGCTGGTTTATACCAGGTTAGAGTAGTTCACGGTAAGGGGACGGGGACTCTACGCCATGCAGTCCGGAAGCAGCTTGCCAAACACTCCCTGGTCAAATCATACCGACCCGCTGGCTATGGGGAGGGAGGCGGTGG
>Ga0163203_1000119_pt1 | contig 19986 bp, 19 predicted proteins | sample PL_2010_330m_FD_113534 | JGI IMG/M metagenome (GOLD analysis project Ga0163203, IMG submission 113534) | Freshwater microbial communities from Powell Lake, British Columbia, Canada to study Microbial Dark Matter (Phase II) - PL_2010_330m | ecosystem: Environmental > Aquatic > Freshwater > Lake ... | reverse complement strand
GTATTTATCTTATCCAAAGACCCGTAAAGCGTGGTGGTTTTGCCGCTGCCGGTAGGGCCTGTAACCAGAATTATGCCATGCGGTCTTTTAATAAGCTTTTGATATTTTTCAAGAACTTCCTTGGAAAATCCTAATTGATTAAGGTCAAGAAGAGCGGTAGCTTTATCTAAAAGGCGGAGCACCACATTTTCCCCGTATACGGTAGGCATGCAGGATACGCGAACATCTATTTCCCTGCCTTCCATTTTAATACTGAACCTTCCATCCTGGGGTTTTCTCCTTTCGGCTATATCGAGCTTTGCCATTATCTTAACCCTTGAGATTATGGCGGATTGAAGGTATTTAGGCGGAGAAGGTATCTCGTGAAGTATTCCGTCAACCCTGAGTCTCGTCTTTAAAACGTCTTCTTCCGGTTCGATGTGTATGTCGCTGGCTCTTTCCTGGGCCGCTTTTATGATAACCATGTTGACCAATTTTATAACGACGGGCTCCTCTACAATTCCCTCGAGTTTTTTGACATCGATTTCCTTCCCCTCTTCTATGCCAAGTTTTTTCCCATCTATGGATTTTATCAGGTCTTCCATACTCCCTTTTGCACCGTAATACTGATTTATTGCCTTCTTTATCTCGGATTCCGTCGCTACTGCCGGTTCGATGGTTAAATTTGTCTTCATTCTTATCTCATCCAGCGCGAAAACATTCCACGGGTCAAGCATGGCGCATGTAAGGCGGCTGCCGATCTTTAAAACGGGTATAAGTTCATATTTCCGGGCCAGGGCTTCAGGTATTAAATCGATTATTTTAGAATCTATCAGGTAATTACCGAGTTCTATTCGAGGTAATCCAAGTTTGGTACTTAAAAAAGCTACTAAATCTTCTTCGGCAATAAAGCCCATTTTAACCAAAACATTCCTTAGGCGTTGCCCCAAACGCTTCTCTTCGGCCTGTGCCTTTTTGAGCTGTTCAAGAGTTATGATACCTTCCGCCACTAAACTTTCGCCTAAAGATTTTTTTTCCCGTTTCGCCATTTTTATCCTTTATTTTTGCACTCCCTCAATCAGCCTTTTTATCTCTGCCAATAAATTTACTGCTTCGAATGGTTTTTTTACATGGTTATTGACACCGAGAGCGCTGCATTTATCTTCGAGTTCTTTTGCATCTGATGCCGTTAATATGATGATGGGTATATCTTCGGTATTCTTATCCTCCTTTAGACACTTACATACTTCGTAGCCATTCATTTTCGGCATAATAATGTCCAGAAGAATTAAGTCCGGCTTTTCCTTCCGGGCTTTCTCAAGGCCTTCCGAACCGTCGTAAGCTGCGATAACATTATAGCCGGAAGCCCCCAGCCTGCTCCTCAGCATATCGACTAGTTGAGCTTCGTCTTCAACTAATAATATTTTCTTACGCATTTGGACTCTCTCCGTTCTTGTTTTTTAGAAGGTTGCTGATTTTCGCGAGCAATACTTTTGCGTCAAACGGCTTAGTAATATACGCATCAGCGCCGACTTCCTTTCCCATCTGTTTATCCGACTCTTGAGCGCGCGCTGTAAACATGATTATAGGAATTTTATTATACCTCGTATCGGCTTTAAGCAAACCACAAACCTTGTAGCCATCCATTTTGGGGAGCATAAGGTCTAATATGATCAAATTAGGCTTTTCCTTTTTTGCCTTATCTAAACCCTCCTGGCCGTCATATGCAGTTAAAACTTCGTACTCAGCCGCTTTAAGTCTAATTTCTATCGCTTTGACAAGTTCAGTTTCATCATCAACTACTAATATTCTTTTTGTTGGCATTTTTAGTCCTCTTTTTTTAGTACTTCATTAACCGTATTCAATAAATCATTTGTCTCAAAGGGCTTCACGATAAAATCGGTAATACCTAATTCCTTACACTTAGCTTCTAAAACTCTTTCTTGAGAGGCGCTAAATATAACAATGGGGATGTCTTTAGTTTCCGGATCGGCCATTAACTTTTTGCAAACTTCGTAACCATCCATCTTTGGCATTATAATATCTAATAAAATTAAATCGGGTTTTGCCTCTTTAACCTTACTTATACCGGCTAACCCATCGAAGGCCACCATTACCTCATAGCCACTCGCTTTTAATCTTACCTCTACCGCCTTAACCAGTTCCAGCTCATCATCTATTACTAATATCCTTTTCGCCATGATTACCTCCTATGACTTCCTCGCCTTCGCGATCAGCTTTTTGACATCTTTAGCTTCGTCCGGATATGTGGCGCAGCCAAGCCGCAATTTTATTTTTTTATCCAATTTTTGGCCCGTTAGATAATCTTTCAAAACCTGTTCTAACCTGCCTTCAGATTCTAAAGCGCCTTTTTTATCACAGCTGCTTAAAATAACGATGATCTCTTTGTCATCTTTAAGGGCAAGATCGTCTTTCCGGCGTAGGTTTTTCGTAAGCGTGCCTTCTATATCTTTTAAAATTGATCGAAGCTTTTCGATAGACAATTCCTGTTTCAATTTCTCAAACTCAAACACAGATACCATAATAATAGACATTTTAGAATCACTCCTCACCGCTTCTTTTATCCCATTATTGACATATTCCTCAAAAAGCGACTCGGTAGTATACTTAGGCAGGGTAAAAATAAACTTACTCCCCTCGCCAATCTTTGATTCGGCCCAAATTCTGCCATTGTGCACCTCTACCAACTCTTTACTTATAGCCAATCCCAGACCCGTCCCTTTCGCTCCGCCGCCGGCTACCCGGCCAAACTGCTGAAACTTACTAAATAACTTAACCATATCATCCGCGCCGATGCCTTTGCCTGTATCGGCTACACTGCATTCTATCTCGTTCCCGGTATCTTTAATTTCAACCGTAATTTTCCCTTTCTCCGGCGTAAACTTAATGGCGTTCGATATTAGATTAGTAAAAACCTGGGTTATCTTATCAGGGTCCGCATAAACATTCGTTGCAATGGCAGGAAAGGATGTTTTAAATTCAATATTTTTCCTCTCCGTTTCAGATTTTAATGTAGCAAACGTCGCTTTAGCTAAATCGCTGACATCTACAAGCATCTTTTTTAGCGCTACCCTTCCGGATTCGATCTTAGATATATCCAAAAGATTATTGATCAAGCGGGCCAGACGGTCAATATTACCTTTAATGATATCCACGTATTCTTTCTGTTCTTTGGTAAGCTTACCCGGTATCTCATCCCTTATGATAGAGGTAAATTCCTTCATTGTGGTTAGGGGGGTACGCAGTTCATGAGAAACGGTTGAAACAAACTCTGTCTTCATCCTGTCCACCTCTTTCTCTGCGGTAATATCCCGTAGAGCTATAACCATTCCCAAATTCTTTCCCCCAATGTCCTTTACCGGTGCTATGTTGCTGCGTAAAACCATCTCGATAGGCTCGGTTATAGTTATATCTTTCGTTACTAGTTTTTCCCTGCCAAATATAATCTCCTCATATCCCAGATCAAGACCTGTCTTTTTAAGGCATCCTTCCAAACGCCTTCTATTTATTTCCTCTGACCGAAGGCCGAGCATCCGTCTGGCTGCCGGATTACAGACTAGAGGATTACCTTCTCTATCTATCATTATCAAACCCTCGGTCATCGACTCCACCATTGCTTCCATCTTACCCTTCTCTGTAGCAATAACTGCCTTGAGCCGCTCAATAGCGATAGCCGCTTGGTTAGACAGGGTATTAATAAGCCTTATGTCATCTTGACTAAAGGCATTTTTTTTAGAACTACTTACATTCAACATCCCAATGGGTTTATTTTTAATAACTAAGGGGACGTTAAAGAATGATTCTACTTTTGTTAATATCATCTTTCCCTTGACCGGCCTGGGTATAATTTCTAAGCCAACCGATATATTCTTTTCACTAATCTTTTGACCGGTTAGCGAACTGAACGATTCGATTAGATTCTTTTCGACCTCTTCAACAAAATCTTTGGTCACAGCCCTTACTGCCTTGACCACCAAATCCCCTCTCGCTTTTGCAGTAAAAATGAAAGAGGCGCAGACATCATAATCAACCATCTTGGAGAGCGAGGACATAATAAGTCTAAAAAGTTCCCGGTAATCCAACGTATAGGAGATGGCCTTAGAAACCTCGTAAAGCACGGATAATTCAAACGTTCTCTCTTCTACCTTCTTTTCAAGTCCTTTGGAAAAACTCTCGAGTTCCGCTTTCGCCTTTTCTAGTTCAATGGTCTTTTGCTCGAGAGCCTTTCTCTCCTCTTCTATGTCCTCCATCAGATACAAGGACGCCTGCTGTGAGTCGGTCAGATCCTTGGTGCGCTCTTCAATTCTTTTCTCCAATGTCCTTGAAAATTCCTCAAGTTCCTCTTTCGACTTCTTTAAATCAGCGATAAGCTTTAGAGTCTCGCGCACATCACGGGCAACTCCAACCACGCCAACAAGCCTGCCGCTTTCATCTCTCATAGCCGATCCGCTAAACCTGACCGGGATCTTCTCGCCAGCCTTTGTCTTATAAGTCATATCGAAATTATGCACTGAACCTTCGTCTATAAGCCTCCTCAACCGCTTGCCCTTAAAGAGCGCTTCTTCTTCTTCTTCTTCTTCTTCTTCTGTAAATATTAGACTTACGTCTTTTCCGATTAGCTCGTCTTCTTTATACCCCAACAAATCGCAGGTAGCTCTATTTACGCTTTTAAGCGTAGCGTCAGGATTAACTACAATTAGGGTATCTATTATGGAAGAGATAATGCCATTCGCGTATACCTTCTCAGCCAAAATTTCTTTCTGTTTTTCTTTTATACTCGATACCATGCTACTAAAAGAATCGGCAAGTTGTTCAATTTCATCACCTGTCTTAACTTCTATTCTATAATCCAAATCTCCCTGGCCAATTTTTTCTGTGGCTTCATGGAGTTTCTTTATCGGCTTGACAAATATTCCACCAAAGATAAACCCTAGAGGTATTAAAATAATTAATAATGTACCCTTAACTATCGCCAATTGCAAAATTAATTCGCGCAATGGCACAAAAACCTCATTTGCGTCTTGGGCTATCAAAACCCACCAACTTATTCCTGACTCTAAAAGCGAAGGGTCATCGACTTTTGCAAAAGCTACAAAAGAATTCTTCTTATGACCATGAAAGTTCTGTACCACTATGCCCCATTTCTGTTTGCGCTTTAGAAATTTCTGCAAGCCGATATAGCCGGAAGCTTCTAGGCTATGTGGTACCTTTCCTTCGCCAAATAAGATGTCGCCTTTGTCGTCAATCAACAAGGCTTTTCCCGTTTTACCGATTTTTACTCTGGTTAAAGGCGCAAAGAAATTCTCCACCTTTAATATCGCCTTACAAACAGCGATGACCTTACCGTCATTATCCTTTATTGAAAACGCTAAAGAAGCCCCCCACAAATTATGTGCTTTATCAAATTCAATTCCTCCCAAAAAGACTACCTGCTCTGGATTATCATAAGCCTTCTGCCACCAGTTCTTATCCCCTGCATATAAAAAGGTTGGCTTTTCAGAGGCAACGATTGCTTTGCCAAATTTATCGGTTACCAATATTACTACGAGTTCTCTTCTTAACGCACAAATCTCCTTCAATCTTCGACTGCCCCTGTTAGATAATACACTTTCGACCAGCGATGAATTATCGGAAGCCCTATTCCACTTATCATTTAATCCCATAAGATAAGGCGGGATATCTTCTTCTTTCATCTTCTCGTAATTAGCGTTGCTTTCAAATATCAAATCCCTCCAAAGTAAATTATTTACATGTACCTCTACATCTTTCACTTTGTCGTCAAGCATTTCTGAAATAGTAAGCACCAATCTATCGGCTATTTTTGCATGTTCTTCTCCAATTCTATTGCGTACCAGGTTAAATTCCAAAAAATAGTTCAAACTAAGCCCTGCCACCATTGTAATCAACACCGCAGAAACGACGAGTAATGTAACTTTGCTCCGGATTCCTGTCTTCGGTTTGCGTTCTTCCATAATTACTCGTGCTCTTCCCGTTGTCCGAGTTTTGCCTCGAGTTCACGAATCCGTTTCCTCAGCTCCTCCATCTTAAGCTCCCTGCCCACCGCGACTTTATGGAACGTCTCCAGATCGTGAATCTTCTTGGCTAATTCTTTCTCTTTGTCCTTGATAAAAGTGATATTCTTGGCGATATGCACCGCGCCGGCAAGTTCTCCCCTGTCATTAAGAATAGGCGAGGTGGTAACGAGAAGCGGTATGCCTATATTTACGTCGTCCACCTCTTGGATATGGGTGGCTTTATCTTTTTTCGTCCGCTCAAACGGGCAGTCCGGCCAGGGGCTATTTGTCTTATGCAGTAATTCGTAACACTTTTTACCAACGATCTCCTCTGGTTTGGCTTTAAGCACCTCTGCAAAAGCCTTATTTACCCTCAAAATAACGTGGTCGGTGTTCTGGATAAATATCAGGTCCGCTATAGAATCAAATGTCTTCTGCCATTCCTCGACTGACTCTTTTACCTTCTCCTCCATCTTCTTGCGAGCGGTAATATCTTCGATTATTTCTATAAAACCCTGTGACCTGGAATCCTTGCCAAAAAACGGCACGGCGTGATTCCGCACAAAAAAACGGGTGCCATCCTCGCAAACGCCTTCAGTCTCCACGGTGTGCATTTTTCCATCCGCCATGGCTTTTACACCCGGGCAATGCTGGCATATCGCATTCCTTTTCTCGTATTCCGCAAAGCAATATTTGCCAATGAATTCCTTGGGATTCCTATTAAACATCTTGCCTATAGCGGCGTTTGCCATAACTATCTTATGGTCACTGTCTATCAACGTAATGCCTATTTCGATGTTATTTAAAAGCGCCTGATAAAATTCTTCGGGAGCGATACTCCTGCCATTTTTTATCATACTTTCCTCCGTATTCATTTCGCAATTCCCGATTTAAAAACAACGATTCACGCTAAAAAAGCTAAAAGCTGATAGCTGCGTCCTACGTCCCATGCTTCCACAATTTCGCCTCCAGCTCTTTAATGCGCTCCGTCAGCTCTCTCATCTTAAGCTCTCTGCCTACCGCCACTTTATTGAACCGCTCAAACTGTTCTACCTTGTTTTTCAACTTCTCCTCCGTCTTCTTCCGCTCGGTGATGTCCCTGAAGCTGCCCATAAGATATGCTTTGCCGGCAAGCATCACTTTGGTCCCTATAACATCCGCTAAGAAGACACTGCCGTCTTTTCTCTTTATCGGCAGGGCCTCCACTAAAATGGTATCTTCCCGTAACAGCCTCTTGAATCCCTCTATGGCCTGCGGCAGATCCTTTTCGGGATGTATGTCCTTGACGCCGAGGCGCGCGAATTCATCTTCAGTATATCCCGTCATCCTGCATATTATCTTATTACCCATAAAAAATTGCTTTGTTTCCGTATCTGCTACAATCAATCCATCATTGGCATTGTCGAAGAGCTGCTTAAAATTCTGCTCGGATTCCTTTAATGCCTCCTGCGCCTTCTTGCGTTCGCCACTCTCGACAATCTTCCACTTGCCATCCCGCTCGATAAGGGCGAATTGATGATTCGCGACAACGTCTAAAATCTCATGGATCCCGCACTTATCGAGAGAATATGTGCATATAGCCAGCATCCGATATTTACCGATAACGCTGTTCACCACTGCTTCGTAATCGAAAAAGTCTTTCCAATCCTTTTTCTCAAGCCAGAAGGTATTACCGGTAAGGCGAAGCCCGCTAAATCCGTTCTTCAAGGCTGCTTCTTCCTTCCGGACCCAGCCCTGCAAAACCGAATCACTTTCAAATTTGCCCGTTTTGGTATACCAATCACTGTAGTCAAGTATCTCTATCTGGCCTTTTTTAATATAGGTATCCAGATCTTTCACTTTCTTCTTCAACTCTCTCCTTGCCTCTTCCGAGCTTAAGGGCTCCGATGTAACCCACATGCAGAATTCGTTATTTTCCAGTCCTGCCTTAAAATATGGCACCAGAATACAAAGTAAATCCTCTTTGGTCTTGTAAAATTGGCAAAAATGCGTGCCCCAGGGCGCATCGCCTATAATATCAATCCCGGTTTTTCTTTTTTCTTCCGTCATGTTTTTCTCCTGTATGCTATAGGTTCGAGGACCCTTGGCCCCTTTTAGCCAAAGTATCCTTTACAATTTTATAAAGCTTTTTTTTGTCGATGGGTTTACTGACTAAAGCATCGGCTTTGCTTTTGACAGAGGAAGTTATCGTAGAGCTATCGTCGTGATAAATAGAGAGTAATACCACTGGCAAGTGAGGCCTCATCTCTTTAAGGGCATCTAACACTGCATCCCCATTCATACCCGGCATCTTAAAATCTGTTATGACTAAATCAAATTCTGCCTCTTTGGCAATCTCCAGCCCCTCCCCTCCTGAATAAGCCATGGTTACTTCATATTCTCCGGTGCGTTCTAAATTTAGTTTCATCCCCAGACAAAGATCTTTTTCATCGTCTATGATTAATATCTTTTTTTTGGCCATCTTTCTATCCTCCATTAGCTGTGGGCAGAGTAATAATAACCTTTGTTCCTTTCCCGACTTGGCTTTCTATATTTATAAACCCGCTATGTTTTTCCACTATAGACCTGGTAATAGCTAAACCTAAACCTGTCCCTTCCCCGGACAGCCTAGCGGTAAAGAAGGGGTCGAAGACTTTGCTTAATTTATCTTCTGGTATACCCATGCCCGTATCTTCTACCTCACAAATCAGAGCTACCTTCCCGGGTTGGAAAAAATCCGTTGCTCGCCGGCCTATACCATTTTTTAATTCCTTCAACTCTTCAGTGTATGTTCTGATGGTCAGTTCCCCTCCTTTTAGCATAGCCTGTATGGAATTTAAGATAATATTTATAAAGACTTGCCCTATTTGATTCTCATCTACCATCACCGAGGGAAGTTTAACTCCAAAATCCTTAGCTATTTTTATATTTTTAAAGGTTAACTGTTTCTCCACTAAATTAAGCGAGGCTTCGATAACCTTATTTATTTCACAAGGCTTAAGTTCTAAGGGAGTGACCCTTGCAAACCCGAGTAGGCCTCGCATAATTTTATCCGACCTCATTACCGTTTCTTTAATTACATTTAATGCTTTAACGTGTTCCTCTTTTTTATCAGGACCTAATTCATCTTCCAGATAATCCACCCACTGAATTATAATAGCCAGCGGGTTCTTAATTTCATGGGCTATGCCGCTGGCCAATTGTCCTATCGCTGCCATTTTCACAGATTGAACTAACATTGTTTGAGTACTTTTTAGCTCCCTATAGGCCTTCTCCAATTCTGCTGCCCTCTTGCGGTCTGTTTCTGCTCTTGCTGCTTGAACTGCAAGCTCCTTCTCTTTTTGTATAAGGCGCTTTATCTCGGTGATGTCGCGGAAAATGCCCATCATTCCTGCCAGATTACCCTTGTCATCTTTAATTAGAGAGGTAGTCAAAAAAAGGGGGAATGTTTCTTTATTTTTTCTGATACCGACTGATTCTCCGCTCCAAACCCCTTTCGTTTTCATCTCATTGATAATTTTTACCGCAACTTCAGGATTTGTGCTAAATTGACCTACATTCAATTTTATTATCTCTTCGGGTGAATAACCAAAGATCTTGATAGCGCTCTCGTTGGCATAAGTGACATTGCCTTTCATATCGGTCAGCACAAGGCTGTCGTCAGCACTCTCAGCGGCTTGTGAAAATATCTTTATTTTCTCCTCCGCCTTCTTGCGGTCGGTAACATCGCGACCAATACCCGTTACCCCTATAGTTTTGCCTTCTTCATCTTTTAATGATTTGCCAACAAAAGAATACGGGATTCGGTTCCTGGATTTCGTAAGTATGTTTACCTCAAGCACGGCATACCCTTTCTCTATTGCTGCCGTAATCGCATTAAACATCTTCTCTTTTTCGTCTTCTACGAAGAAATCGCCAGTGCGCATATCCGATATTTCTTCTTTTGAGTATTGCGTTATTTCTTCAAGCGCTTTGTTCCATATTACCAGTTTTCCGTTCAGGTCCAAAACAAAGAATATATCCGATAACACATTAATCGCATTCACGAATTTCTCCTGCTCGGCTTTAATCGCATCCTCCGCCTTTTTGCGGTCAGTTTCTGCTACTGCTGCAAGTTCCTTCTCCTTTTGCATAGAGACACTCAAATCATTGGCCATTCGAGAAAAACTTTCTGCTAACTCCCCAATTTCATCCTTTGATTTAATCTCTATTCGCGTACCCAATTTACCCTTGCCTATTTCACCTGCCGCATGTCTCAGTTTTGCGATTGGCAGAGAAATGGAGCGGGAAACAAATAATCCTAAGCCTATTGCTAAAACAAGGGAGACTACCGCAACCCCGATTAACATAGTAGTTACGGCGGCTCTTGTTTCTTTCATTAAAGTACTAACGGCCTCTTCTATTCCTGCTTTCTTTTTATCTAATTTAACAGCGCATTCATCAACTACTGCCAATTTTGTCCGTTCATCAATCTCTTTTTGTTTTATATCAAGAGTAAGTTTTGCCATTGTTTTAGCTGTTGCATAATATTCATCAAGAGAAGCTGAAAGCCTACTGAGTTCATCCGGTGTAAGCATTGCCGCGGCAGCAGCAGCTTTTAGTGTTTCGATAGACGCGAGCCATTCATCAATATGTTCTTTATCTCCGTATTGATAAAGGGCTTCTTTACTGTAATAAATCATCTGACCAATATCTTTGAGGAGCGCTTTACTGTTTGACTTGTAAAGAAAATCTGTTATTGCATGTCTTTTTTCTTTTTCTTTCGGATATTCTTCGTTAAATTTTGCTTTTGCCGCTAGTTTATCGTCGTGAGCAGCTATTAACGCGGCTGCAGCTTCCCGCTTATTTTTAAAAGGTTCTTCCATCCTTTTGGCCATCTCTGCAATTTCCGGATTAAATACTATATTTATGCCCTTTGCGTTATAATCATCCTCTATCCATGTTTTATAAACATTTTTTGCTTTAAATTCATCGGAATCGGTACCATGACCCAGTGCTTTAATCCACATCTCAATTCTTTTTTCATATTTATCATGTTCTGCTTTAATCTGAGATAATTTATCAGGGTCTTCATTTAAAATACAATCGTACAATGTTTCTTCAGCATCTGCTATTTCAAGCATTAGGGTTTTTGATGCAACCATAATAGATGACAATCCTTTAATTGTATTATTTGAATTAAAGCCGACATGCCCAACAACCCCTACCAATATAACAATCCCCAAATACCCCAAAATCAATTTTTGCCCTATTTTCATCTTACGCCCTTGTTATAAAAAATCTGTAATTACGGCTTCACGAGCGGCTAGTCCCGCTTCACAATTTAGCCTACTCTCATATTTTTATCATTTTTCCAGGGCCTTCTGGATCGCTTCCAGGGCCTTGTCTTTAGAAAGCGGTTTGATAAGGTAATCGACGGCGCCCTTCTTAAAACAGTCCCTCATCTGGTCTTTTTGCCCAACGGCGGTAACCATGATTACCTTGGCTTTAGGATCCCATTCCCTAATCTTTTCCAGGATTATATCACCAGGGGTCCTTTCCATGATGATATCCAGGAGTACAATATCCGGTTTTTCCTGCTTAAATTTAGCCAGGGCAGCTTCCCCGGTTTCAGCCTCAATGGTTTCATGTCCCCCTTCCTCCAGGTATTGTTTTAGCTTCTCTCTGGCAAAGAGGGCATCATCTACAATTAATATTTTAGCCATGCATTACCTCCTTTTATTCTTTTATCTCCTTCATCATCTTCTCAAGCTCTGCGCTTACCATGACAAACAGATGAATCTTAATCTCCTGTGGCGGGATATCCAGCGATGTCTTAAAGACCACTGCTTGAAGCGGGACACTACTTTCTTGCTTTAATAACTCTACTACAATTTCACTGATTCTGGCTGCGGTTACTACCCTGGGTGCGGAAAGGCCCAATTTGATTCCCAGGGATTCAGCCAGGGCAGTCATATAGGAGTTGGATAGGATATTAAGGGTCTCCTCAATAGCTGACAGGTCTGCTGCTTGAAGAATACCGGTGCTTCCAATCTCTCGCTCATTTAAAAGGTCTACCAGCATAAGGGTATTCTCTCTGGATAGAACCAAAAGAGATGCCCCCGGCACTCCGGCCAATAGCTGGGCATAGGCTATTACCGGCTGTTTGGCCAAAGGCTCCAATTCTGCAGCTATGTCTTTTAACTCCAGCTGTTTCACTTCAGTAGCCAATACCTGAACGTTCCTTTTGCTCATCCTGCTTAAGGACTTGGCAGATTCGGCTGAGCCGATTTCTGCAGCAAGCTTTACTATCTCCGGCTTAAATTTAACAATCTTTTCTGCTTCTTCTCTTCTCTCCTCTTCCTTTTTAATCTTTTTTTCTTTAGCCATCTCCTGCCTCCTTTCATTCTTCCAAAATCCTGCTCACCTCATCTATAATTATGGCCGAATCGAAGGGTTTACGAATGAAACCCTTGGCTCCGGTCTGTTGGACCTTTTTCAAGGCCTCCCCCTGCCCTACAGCGGTAACCATCAATATCCGTGCTTTTGGATTTATCTTTAGAATCTCCCTTACAGCGGCAATGCCATCCATTCCATCTGTTTCAGGCATAACAATATCCATAGTTACAAGATCAGGTTTCTTCTCCTTATATAGCTTTACGGCCTCGCTCCCGTCCTCTGCCTCACCTGCTATCTCATAACCTTCTTTACTTAAGACATCGACTATTATTTTTCTGGCAAAGGCAGAGTCATCTACAACTAATATTTTTGCCATTTATTCACCTTTTTTTCCTTAACACACTGCCTACCATAACCCGTAAACCGCCGAGATCTTCAAGCAAAGAATCAATTATTTCACTCGAGATCTTTTTCTTACCATTTCGTAACTTCTCTATCAAAAGTTGCATCTTCTCAGCCAATTTTCTTATCTCCGCGCATGTTTTGTCGCCTTCCATCATGCTGGCGTTACCTTTGAGGGTATGGGTAAAACGCCGCAGGTCACTCAAAAGGTCGGTGCTCTCCGGGTGTCCCCGTAGTTGCGCTAAACCCCTTTCAAGCTCTTTTAAAAGCTTTTGAGCTTCTTCCACAAAGAGCTTTCGATACTTCATATCTTTTTCAAAGGATTCCTTTTTATTTGCCATATTTTATTCTCCCTTCGTGTCACTAAAACTTTATCTTTACCGTAACAATCCCCGACGATACAGAAAACTCCACCGAGCGGCCCTGCGAGCCGCCTACGGCCTCACCGATTATCTTTATGCCTTCTTTTTTTAGCTTTTCCTTTGCGGTTAAGACATTCTCATTGCCGATATCCGACTTAAAGGCCGAGAACATGTTGGCCCCGCCGATGAGTTTGGCCTCTATGTTCTCTTTTTTTGCTCCCCGGGACAGCATTTTTGTTAGTATCTCATCTATGGCGTTATCGACGTATTTCGTATCCCTTGTATTGGGATTGCTTCGACCGGCTGCGCCGGCCTCGCAATGACGAGTTGGGAGCATAGCATGGGCGAGCGCCCCAAGCTTAAGTTTTGGGTCATAAAGTATAATGGCTAAGCAAGAGCCGATTCCAGAAGCCGACAAATTGTCGGGGTCTTTTGCTACTTGCACATCACCTATTTTTACATCTATATCCACGCCCTTACAAAGCTCCCCCCATAATTGCTTTGATCTGCCCAAGTTCAAATAACAGCAGGAAACGTCCCGTAAGCTTTGTTGGCTTGAATATGAATTCTACTTCTATAACTATTGCCTTTTCGGCCTTTTGAGCGAATTTTACTATGATGTCGTTTAATATTGCGCCAAACATATCAAAACTAAAACTCGGGATATTCTCAATAATTTTGGCCTGCAGTCTATTTCCGAGAACGGTGAAATAATTACCGGTAATAATATTCCCGACTTCTTTTAAAGCCGATTTATCAAGCTCGGTTAGTTCCTGGGTTGTTCCGGGCGGCCTTCTAACCAATAAATCGCTTAAGGTAAAAGTGGTTTCTTTTGGAAATATTAATAAAGCAGCTCCTTGAACGTCCCCTGAAATGGGCAAATATACGCCGGCAACTATCTCTTCGGCACCGATAGCCGGGCTAAGATCTTTTACATCTTTTACTTCCGGATTGGAGATCACAACGCTAACCGGCTGGCCGATCAGCTTTGTTAAGGCCGCGGAAGTGTTTATTGCGGCCTCTTTGTTTATCTCCTGCAGTTTGTTTTCCATGGTATCCTCCCTTTGTTAAATAACGGGTTTTTTCGTAAGAATCAAATTCGCCACGTCCAGGATCAGCACAACCTCGCCGGAGCCGATTATCGTGGAGCCGGCGAAGTATTTATTCTCTTTTACTAATCTGTTTAAGGGTTTGATTACTATTTCCTCCGTTGTCATAAGGCTATCGACTGCCAATCCAAGCCGCTCTTTCCCTTTTCTGACAATCGCTATCGGCTGCTTCGTAAGCTCGGAAGCCGGCAGCCCGAACATCGTCCTTAATCTGGTTATAGGTATGTCCTCTTCATCTAAAACGATGGCTTCGTAGTTTAGCATGCCCTTTATATCTTTTTTATCCACGGTAACGAGCCTCGCTATATTGACTAAAGGAACGGCGTAGGGCTTTTCCCCGACCTTGACAAATAAACTTTTAATAATGGCCAATGTAAGCGGTATTTCTATTGTAAATGTCGTGCCTTTTTCTCCGGTCGCAACTTTAATGGACCCGCCGATTGAGTCAATCTTATCTTTTACTATATTTACACCAAAGCCCCTTCCCGAGATTTGGGTAACCTGTTTAGTGGTGCTTACTCCGGAAAAAATTGAATTCATTATCTCTTCCCTTGTTGCCCCCGGCGATATAATCCCCTTCTTTATCCCCGTATTCTTTATATCCTCGACATCCATCCCGGCCCCGTCGTCAGCAACCTCAATTACCGCAAAACCTTTCGTCCTCTTGGCGCTTAATGTTATAGTCCCTTGAGGCAGCTTGCCGGCCTTTTTCCTTACCTCGGGCGTTTCGATACCATGGTCAACGGCATTTCTTATAAGGTGCACCAGGCTTTCGCCGATCTCGTCTATCACGCCCCTATCCAGTTCTATATCGGCTCCCTCGGTTTTGAGATCTATATCTTTTTTCTGGCTCTTGGCTAAGTCCCTGACCATTCTGGGAAATCTATTAAACACAAACCCTATCGGCACCATCCTTGACTGCATAATATTGTATTGGATATCCGTCACGATCCTTCCCATGGAATCCACCGCAGCGGTAAGTTCCGGGTTTTGGATGTCATCCTTGACTCCATCGAGACGCATCTTGTTGATCAATAGCTCTTCGGCCAAATTCATGAGTAAATCCAGCCTTTTTACCTTAACCTCTATGCTGGCGATCTTTTCAACCGGAGAAATCTCTTCTTGGCGCCCTTTGCCTATCTCTCGGACCCTTTCAGTTGCAAGTTTTCCTAGCCTTTCTGCCAATGCAGCAGTGTCAATTTCTTCTTTACCCTTTTTGAGTTCCTTCAAGGTTAAGTCCAGGCTATCGAAAGATTCAAACAATATATCAATACAATCCTCTGATCTCATCTTCTTCTTTTTTAGTATATCCAAAACATCTTCTATGGCATGGCAAAGCGCCGATGCTTTATTGTACCCCATTGTGGCAGCCATACTTTTTAAGGTATGCGCCTCGCGGAAGATATCGTTTACTAATTCCAGCTTAGCCGGACTCTTTTCCAGCTTGAGAAGAGATTTGCTCATGGAAGCCACGTGCTCCTTTGCCTCGCTTAGGAAAGTATCTTTATATTTCGAGAGCTCTTCCTGCATCTCTATTTCTCCACGAGCTTGACCATAGCCTCCGCCATTTCGTCCGCCGGGAGCACGGCCTCCGCGCACCCCGCATCGATCACGGCCTTCGGCATGCCGAATATCAGAGAAGACTCATCCTGCACAACTGTCTTACCGCCGACTTCCTTGATTGCCTTCATTCCCTCCGTACCATCACGGCCCATGCCGGTCAGGATAATTCCTATCGCGTTTCCGCGGTAAACCTTAGCGACTGATTCCATGGTCATATCGACCGAGGGAGTTAAAGCGCCCGGCTTATCTTTGGTTAAAGTTACGGCTACCTCCCTATCGCGCGCTTTGAGTCTCATCTGGAACCCCGCCGGGGCGAGATACACCGTGCCCGGTTGCAATGTTTCACCATCCTCCGCAACCTTTACCTCGAGCTCGGTAACCTTATTCAGATGCTCGGCAAGGCTCTCGGTAAAAAATCTGCTCGGTACATGCTGGATAATAATAAGCGGAACGGGAAAATCGGCCGGGAGAGACGGTAATATCCGCTCCAGTGTCTGCATGCCGCCGGTGGATGCGCCGATAACGACAATTTTGTTTAAAGCAATTAATCTTCGTCTAGGCCGTTTCGGTTTTTTCTTGATGAGAGGTTTAATTTTTTCGAGATTAACGCCTGAAGCGGCCTTTACCTCTTTCAAGAGCTGTTCTTTAATAACACGGATGTCCAATGATAACTCGCCCGATGGCTTAAGGACGAAGCCGACCGCTCCGGCCTCAAGGCATTCCATAGTAACATCAGCGCCCTCCTTACTATGGGCGGAAAGAATGACGCAGGGGGTAGGATATTCATCCATGATCTGTTTTAATGTAGGTAAGCCGCCCCGGCCCGGCATTATCAAGTCCAGCGTAACGCAGTCCGGCTTCAATTTAGATATTTTTTCCATAGCTTCCGACCCGTCTTTGGCAGTACCTATTACTTTAATTTCAGGGTCAGAATTGAGCATATCCGATATTAACCTTCTCATGAACAGCGAATCATCTACAACCAGTACTTTTATCATCTTCAAGGGGTTATCGCCTTAATAAATTTAGAAAGAATTTTCTTTTCTTTGTCTTTGAGCTTGATGAATTTCAGGCCTACTTTGTATTTATCTTTTACCCAGGTTACGCGGGCCCTGGCAAAAATAGTTTTCTTGGCTTTCGGAAATCTTAGCTTAACCTTTAGGGCACTTCCTTTCTCCAGTTTACGCTTACTTATAAAGCAAATGCCGCCTTTGGAGATATTCAGGGTTTGCGCTGATTCTGTTTTCCCTTCGGGCAAAAGAATTTTAATGCCTGCCTTGTAGCCAACCCTTTTAAAACGCCTTACAGAAGACGCAGCGTCGATCATAAATATGGGCAGGTCTTTATTTTTGCTTCTTATCTTCTCCAGTATTCTCAATTCATCAGGCTTGGGCATTAATATATCGAGAAGAACGCTGTCCGGTTTATTGTGCTTTATCCCGGCCAGGGCCTCTTTGCCATTGGAAGCCATGATTACCTCGAAGTTTCCCGCCTCCAGCCTCGTCTTTATCATCCCTACAAAACGAGGCTCATCATTTATCACTAATATCTTTTTTTTCATTCGCGTCATCCTAAATACTTCGCCACTGTCTCAAGCACTTGCTTTTTATCAAAGGGCTTGATAATGTGGGCCTCGGCGCCATGTTTTTTAGATTCTTCTATTACCGCATCCTGACCGACAGCGGTGATCATTACCACTTTCACCTTGGGGTCGGCTTTTTTGATTCTCTCAAGGACCTTTAGCCCCTCTTCTTCGCCTTCAGGCATTATAATATCCAGAAGAACCAAATCCGGTTTTTCCTTTTTAAACTGCTCCTCCGCTTTAGCGCCTGACTCCGCCTCTATTATTTCGTATTTGTCGGACAAAATATCTTTCAACATCTTCCGCATAAACAGCGAGTCGTCAGCAATTAAGATCTTTTTTGCCATATCTGCTCCTTACCTTTTGCGGCCTTTACCCTTTTTTACATCCTTTACAGGCGCAGCCTTTGGCGCTTTGGCGCTTGCGTCTCCGGCGGTTGCCCCTCGACTTCGCTCGGGACTCCCTTCGGTCGCAACGTGCTCCTCCGCCTTCTCTATCGCCGCACGGTGCCTCAGGCGGATCTCGCTCAGCTTAGCCAGTTCTTCTTCCGAAAGAACCTTTTGCAAGTCGAGTATCATTATTAGCCGGTCCTCAATTGTTAAGACACCGCTAATATAGATCCTATCTATTCTCGTTACAAGTTCCGGAGTGCCCTTGATGTCCGCTTCGGGAATCCTTAAGACCTCGCTAACCTCATCAACCATAAGCCCGAAGAGATTCTTGTCCTGTTCTGTCATTATTATGTGTTTCTCTTCGATGCCCTTCTTTGTCCGTAAGAAAAAGCGTCTTTTAAGGTCTATTACGACCGCTATTTCCCCCCTTACATTGGTAACGCCTTGGATAAAATCAGGGGAATCCGGTATCGGCGTAATGGCGCCTCTCCTTATGATTTCCCTGACCTGGGCTATATCCGCTCCGAATTCCTCGTCCCCCAGATGAAAAATTATCATTTGAATGATGTTTCCCCCGGTGTGAACTACCTGTGCCTTCCTCTGTGTTTGCACTTCCGGCTTTTTTCCTTCCATGACTTACCTCCGTTTATTTCTCCTCTTACCTCTCCGCAGTTTCTCCGCCTGTCACCTTAAATCTCTTTAGCGCCGATATCAGTTCCTGGGAAAGCGCCGCGAGATTCTGGGAGGACGAGGACATCTGCTGCATGGATGCAGTCTGCTGCTGGATAGACGTTGACATCTGGCCTGACGATACCGCGGCCTGTTCACTTGTCGCGGCTATTTCCTCTATGGTCTTTGCCACCTGTTGAGAGCTCGAGGCTTGCTGTGTCGTGGCGGATGAAATCTCCTGTGCCTTGGCTGTAATCTCCTGGGCACCGGCTGAAATCTGGTCCAATATGGACAGCGCCTGATTGACGATATCAATACTTTCGGTAACCTGTTGGGTTCCCGAAGTCATGCCGGTAACGACTTCAGCAGTTGACTCTCCTATGGTACCAACCATAGTCTCAATTTGGGTAGCGGCATTCTTGGTTCCTTCGGCGAGTTTTCGTATCTCGTCCGCTACAACCGCAAAACCGCGACCCGCTTCTCCGGCATGAGCCGCTTCAATAGCGGCGTTCAAAGCCAGGAGGTTTGTCTGGTCAGCGATGTCTTTGGTTGTGCCGACTATCACGGCTATTTCCTTGGCGCGTTTGTCCAGTTCTTTAACCGTTTCGGTGTTGCCCTTCACGACCTCATCTATGCTTTTCAATCTCTCGGCCGCTTGCTTTCCGGATTCAGTGCCTTTCTGGGCAAGCTTGGCTGCTTCTGCGGTAACTTCGGCTGCTGATTTCGCATTAGCCGTAGCTTGTTGTATGGAGCCGGAAAGGTCAGCCACGACCTTGGTGCTTCCTTCTAATTTCTTGGACTGGTCTTTCGCGCCGGCGGCTATCTGTTGTGTCGTCTTTGAAGCTTGACTAAGTGCGCTGCTCACCTGACGGGAGGTGCCGGCTAATTGGTTGGACGCTGTAGCTACCTTTGTAGAACTACCCACTGCCAGTTGGAGAGCTGCTCCAATATCATCAAAGGATTTGTTAAGCGCATTCGATAATGTCTTAATATCTCCCTTTGTCTCGATCGCTACTCTTTGCGAGATGTCGCCTTTAGATAAGGCAATGGCAAGTCTTATCACTTCCTGTACAGGAACAGCAATGGAACCGATTAAGTTATTGAGTGTATCAACGATGTTTTTCCAACTGCCACGAACGCCGGAAACCTCCGCTCGCTCACTCAGCTTTCCCTCTACACCGGCTACCTGCGCAACCCTTGAGACCTCACTAGCCAATCTATTCAAATTGTCCACCATGTTATTAAGTGTTTCTTTTAGTTGCGCTATCTCACCTGATGCTTCTACGGTTATCTTCTGGGTTAAGTCTCCATTGGCTATAGCAATACCGACCTGGGCAATATTTCTTACCTGGCTGGTTAGATTGGCGGCTAAGGTATTGACGTTGTCCGTTAGGTCCTTCCATGTGCCTGTCGCTCCCTCTACTTTTGCCTGGCCTCCGAGCTTCCCCTCTGTTCCCACTTCTCTGGCCACTCTGGTAACTTCACCTGCAAAGGTATTCAAGCTGCCGACCATGGCGTTTATTGTATTTTTAAGCT
>Ga0163203_1000118_pt1 | contig 20077 bp, 16 predicted proteins | sample PL_2010_330m_FD_113534 | JGI IMG/M metagenome (GOLD analysis project Ga0163203, IMG submission 113534) | Freshwater microbial communities from Powell Lake, British Columbia, Canada to study Microbial Dark Matter (Phase II) - PL_2010_330m | ecosystem: Environmental > Aquatic > Freshwater > Lake ... | reverse complement strand
CTTGTCCATTCCTGCGCTGAGCCGTGATATATCTTCACATTTTTGTAGCCCAGTACCTCTTTCAGTAAAAACAACCAGGCGCTGGAAAACCCCCCAACGCCACAATAGATAATAATTTCTTTAGACACATCTGTCCCAACCACACCAGAGACCATTTCTCTGAGTTCATCGATAGTTCTGTAGGTTCCCTCTTCAGTCCAGATCCACAAAGTGGGCAAACATTTAGCCGTCGGAATATGACCCGCCCTAACCCACAAAGGCCTTATAAAGCAACCGAAGTATTCAATAGGCTCTCTAGCATCGATAATAATTGCTTTACCAATCTTTTTCTGAATATATTCCTTGGAGACAAACATTGTCCTATCTACTTTGCCTGTGTATGTTACTGGCGTTGGCTCAACGATTGCAAAAGATATAGCTCTTCCCTCGTTTACCCACTTGTCGTATCCCCCATCAAGAACAGCAACGTTTTTAACTCCGACATATAGGAGAGTATCAGCTACCCTGGTAGCGTCAACCAGGGGATGGGGGAGTTCCGGTTTAGGAACGACAACCACGAGGGAATCCTCCCTTATCCCAGCGGAGCCGATAGTATTAAACAGGTCAGCCTCCTCCGGCATTTCGAGAAGAAGACCATCTCTTTCTACGAACCATTGTGAAGAAGGATTCTCTACTGCGTCGGGAAAAGGGACATTTATTGCCTTGGGAATGTGTCCTGCCCTGTATTCTTCGCCGATTCTGATATCAATTATAGCAAGCTTCGGCTCGTCAAGATTCCTCTCTAACCAGTCAGTGGAAACAATAGGGGAAATCGCTCTCACTTGGAACCTCCTCGGTAAGATTTTAACGCAAACAGCCGTAGATGTCTTACCTCATTTCTCCAGCTCCCGTTAGATTTACTATTAGAAGGTGGACACCAAGTCATCCAGGCCGGGGGCGGCTAAAGTCTCGGCCTTGGGTAGTCCTGTCTCTTCGTCCCATCCCCTGAGGCGATAGTATTCCTTCAACATACTGGTGAATCTATCCCGGTCAAGGACTTTACCGGTCGCGCTAACTGCTTTCCCACCAGGACCGAGGACCATCATTTCCTTGAAATGTGGGATAGCTGGCAGGGGCTCGGTGAAGTTGTACTCAGGAGGAAAGTCGTCTTCGGGAACTCTCCGCCCCTCTCGGAGCAGGATGGCTCTTTGCAGGTTGAAAATGCGCTCGCCATAGCGGTCAAGTTCTTCACCGGCAATGCCGGTAACCGCAGTAAAGATTTTGGCTTCAATATCAGGGTCTCCCACGTGGTCCGGTGTGTTGAAGGAATAGGTGATTGGATAGGCGAAGTCACACAGACCGAGGCTATCCCGGTTATAGGTTCTATCCTGTATCTTCTTTGCCGCCAGCGCTTTTCCCTCATAGCTGGTAAAATCTCCGGCTTCATCACTGCCCCAGAAAGCCCTGGCTATATCACGGACTACCTTTGCCGTAACCGGACTGAGGTCCGGCTGGATTTGATTAAAGCTCCAGGCTATGTTGACCCAGGCAGTCTCGTGCAGGACGTTATGATGCACCCTGGGTTCCATGGGGTAGAGCAGGGCATGGGCGACAAATGCCCTGGGCGGGAACAGGTCGCTCTGGCCAATAGGCATAAAGTTATAGCCGAACTTGGCTCGAGCCTTATCCGATACCTTCTCACCGGCTCTCGCCAGTCCCTCGGCCAGGATATCACCGAAGCCTTCCCGGTAGGCTATTGAGTGAAGCAGTTTTTCCAGAAATTCCCTGGTGCCAATCTTGGACAGCGGCAGGCCGGTCTCTTTTTCAGTAAGGTCGCCCGCTTGATAGCAGGCATAGAGCCAGTCAACCATTTTTTCAAGCTCCCAGGTGCATATAGAGAAGTCATTAGCCAGGGTCGGGGCGTCGAAGAATGTCTCCACCGGCTCGTCTTCCCGGCCATACTTCCAGGGCAGGTAGCATTGCTGGGCCTGGCACTTGCGGTATCCTTCCAGCCGCTGGCCATAGCGATACCGTCCCCGGATGCATTCCAGCCCGCACTGATAGCAGCCGCCCTTGCCGATGACCTCCAGCAAATATTCATGTTTAGTCGCCGCTACGACTGGGGGCATGGATAACCTGATACGCTTGCTTATCTTGACGGTGTAGCGGCTAAGCTCCTTAAGCCTGTCCGGGTCAGCCACGGAGGGCTTCCCGGTACCCCTCACTGCCAGTGCCTTGAGGTTCTTGGCACCCATTACTGCCCCGAAGCCGGCGGAGGAAGCGGATTCGTGGGAGGCGAAAACTACTGCCGTCCTTACCCTTCTCTCACCAGCCACGCCGGTGGTGAGAAAACGTACCCTTTCACCATGGGCTTGCTGCAGCATTTCTCCGGTGCGGTAAGCATTCTGCCCCCAGAGCGATGAAGCATCCCGCAGCTCGGCTTCATTGTCGTGAATCCACAGGTATACCGGCTTTGGGGCACGTCCTTCAATGACAACACCGTCAAATCCCGCCTTCTTTAGCTCGGCGGCGACAAACCCGCCGATATTGCCATAGCAGTATCCTTCAGGGAGAGCCATCGGGGATTTGCCTGTTACTGACATCCGGTTGGCTGCTTGGGCGCCGGTAGCCACTGTCGGTCCGGTCATGAATATAAGCCGGTTCTCCGGGTCAAACGCCTTGGTCTCAGGCGCCACCGTTTCCCAGTAGATCCGGGAGGCAATGCCGCGTCCGCCAAGATATTGTTCGGCATACGGTTGTGTAGGGATAGTTTTTATTTCTGAATTATTCAGATTTACATGTAGTATATTGCCCATCCAGCCATACATAAACATATCTCCCTTGTGGCACCAGCTACCCTGACCTGCCCCGGTAATTGGTCCAACTTTTACATTGGTGTTACCTCGATGATTGCTTCAGGAGCATATGGAGGATAACCTAGCGCGCTATGTGGTCGAATTTGATTGTACTCCATCCGCCATCCCCTAATCAATAGCTCCGCCTCGGTCAGCATAGCAAATATCTGCCTGTTGAGTAACTCACTTATTTAAGTTTGAGTATTGAAGAAAGCTGAGGTATGATTGAGTATCAAGCATGACTCAGGCTTCATGTGAAAGGAAATAAAATGCAGGGAAAAAGAGTTAGTGAAAGTAGCGTTATTATGGTACAGTCAATGTCACCTCAAGACGCAAATCCATCTGGAAATGTAGAAGGTGGCGTCATAATGAAGCTAATAGACATGGCAGGTGGCATAGTTGCGCAACGTCATGCTCGAATGAATGCAGTTACGGCTTCTGTTGACCGTATAGATTTTCTTCATCCCGTCTACGTTGGAGATGTTCTCTCTCTTAAAGCGAGCCTAAACTTAGTTGGCAGAACTTCAATGGAGGTCGGTGTACGTGTTGAGGCGGAGAATCCACTAACCGGGGAGATTCGACACACGGCTTCTGCATTTCTCACGTATGTTGCCCTGGACAAAAGTGGAAGACCCGTGGAGACCCCTCCTCTTATCCTCGAAACCGACGAGGAGAAACGCCGAAACAAGGATGCACAAGCCCGTAGAGAGGTTAGACTTCGTGGGAGAATAAGGAGAGAGTAGTTGAGACTTGGTGCCTTCTTAATGTTGAATCCTTACATCATGCTGGGTATGAACAGCGCGATTTGCGGGAAAATTGCAAGGAGAGCTATACAAATAATCATCGGTATAAGGAACGGAAACACACCTCGGAATACAGTAGAAAGTGGAATATCAGTCGCTCCAGAGATAACAAAGACATTCATACCTACTGGTGGGGTAACCAGCCCCATTTCTACAACTATCACCATTATCACCCCAAACCATATTGGGTCAAAGCCCAAGGCTATAATTGCCGGAAAGATGATAGGAAGAGTGAGAACCAAAGCCGACATAACGTCTAAAAACATACCAAGAAGGACGTAAAGAAGCACTATTCCAACGAAAGTGACCATGGGGGGCACAGGAAGTACGGCAATAACTTCGCCCAGCATAAAGGGGACTTTACTTACAGCCAGAAACTTCATAAAAATGAAAGCCCCGATAATAAGGAGCATGACCATAGCCGTGGTCTTCCCTGCCTCCAGAAGAGAAACAAGGAAGTTCTTGGGGGTAAGACGCCGGCTGACGGCAGTGATAAGTATAGCCCCAAAGGCGCCAACTGCCCCCGCTTCAGTGGGGGTAAAAATGCCCCCGTAGATACCTCCTAAGACCAGTAGAAATAGGAGTATCATGTGCCAGGTGTTCTTTAGCGATACTATCTTTTCTTTAAAGCTCGTCTTTGGTCCCGCTGGTCCTGCCTCCGGGCGAAGTGTCGTGATGATTATAATGGTGAGTATGAACAAACCAGAGAGAAGTATTCCCGGAAAAATGCCAGCCATGAACAGCTTTCCGATGGGTTGCTCAGTTATGATGCCGTACAAGATGAATGCTAAACTGGGGGGAATAAGGATGGCTAGAGTACCGGCGCAAGCGACACAACCGGAAGCCAGGCTGTCGTCATATTTATACCTTCTCATTTCTGGTAGGGTTATCTTGCTCATAGTGGCCGCTGCAGCTATACTGACGCCAGTGATAGCGGCAAAAAGGGCACAGGCTATAACTGTAGCCATAGCCAGTCCTCCTCGCAGCCGCCCTATCCATGTATATGCGGTGTCATACAGGTCTTCGCCCATTTTTGTATTGGAGACAACAGTGCCCATGAGCAGGAATAGTGGAATACACGCTATAGGGTAGTAGGCGATAGTTGTGAATGGAATCTGAGCTACTACCGTAAAGGCCCCCCCAAAATCTCTAAGGTAAGCGTAGCCGAGGAAGCCGATAATAGCCATAGCTAATCCAATCCACATCCGAGCAAAGAGAAGAACTACCAGAATAGCTATGCCAATGATGCCAACAGTTTCGGGGCTCATCTTTTGACCGCCTCGACTACACTCCGAATGAAAAGGGGCACCATGGCCAGGCACAACACGGCAAAACCCAGTGTCATTATCCAATGAAAGGGGTACATTGGAAATTTAAGGAGGGCAGACGATGTCTGCACATCCATTGAGTCTAGAAAGCTCCGCCAGGTTATAATAGCTACCATGCCCAAACCCATAAACATGGTAATGCTATCAACAATTGCCTGAACCCTCGGTGAAAGGTGAGAAATCAGTAGGTCTACCTTCAGGTGTTCCCTTGTTACTGCACCCCATGCCAGTGCCAGGAAAACCACGACTGCCATCATCACCTCAATAAGCTCTGTGGAACCCATTATAGGGTTACGAAAAAGGAAACGCATTAAGACATCTGACACAGTGAGCAACATCATTAACACCAGTACACCCATCGCCATATAATTCATTATCCGGCTTAGAAAGTTAATTGTTCTCACTGGCTTGTCCGTCACCGAGAGTGGCTTTGCTTAAACCGCAACGTTATAATATCCGTAGTGCCTGCAGTAAGCTGTGGGATACATCGCTAGGCAGACCACAGATACCCCACAGCTTGCTTGCCAATTATATATTATTTAGTTCACTCAGACGCTAGCTGTAAAGTCGCATCATATACCGCTTGCCCCGGTAGCCCATCAGCTTCGCAATCTGCTATCCACGCATCGTGGACTGGCTCTTTAACCAGGTCATACCACGCTGCTATCTCCTCAGGGGTAAGATAGGTGAAGGTGTGATTATTTTCTTCACACATTGAAATTACGTTCGTCAGATCCGCAGCATCTAGCTCGCAAAACTTCTCGTACCAAATGGAACCTGAGTCTATGATTAGTTGCTTGAGGTCATCGGGAAGGCTGTTAAGGACTTCAGTATTCATGATGAGATACATCGGCATCATATCAATGCCACCCTCGCCAAAAATAGTGTGATAAGGTAGCAATTCTGTTACGCCAAAAACATTGAGCACTGGAAAATGATTGGCAATCCCCTCAAGTAGCCCTCTATCAAGAGACACGTACCACTCGGGTGGAGCAATATCTACCGCAGCGGCGCCCACCGCATCCATTGTTTCAACCATCATTCCCCTGGAGCCAATTTTAACACCTGCCACATCGTCAGGAGTCATTATCACTTTATCGACGGTATGGAGGTGTGTCCCTGGCATCATCATCACCGAGATTATCGTTACATCCTGCCACTCTGCCTGCACCTCGGGAAACTGGTCCAGGAGGGCCATGTATTTGTCCTCCATATGCTGGGTAGACCAGCCCATGAAAGGCAACGATACGACGGAGTTTAGGTAGAAACCATCCTTCGCCTGCAAAGCATAATGAGTTACGTCAGCGATACGACCTTGCACGCCTCTATACGCTTCGTCTGTCGTTAGCAACGACCCGCCAGAATAGACAGTCAAATTAAGCCTGCCCCCGCTTAGCTCATTAACCTGTTCTGCCCAGAGGGCTACAGACTGACCCGGAGGGGAAGGGGCTGGATTGTAGTCGTTAACAATAAGTTCGATTACCTCGGGTGTTACTTCTTCTTCCGGTGGTGGTGTTACTTCCTCTTCCGGTGGTGGTGTTACTTCCTCTTCTGCTGCCGGACAGCCGATAGCAACCAAACTGATGGCTAACAACAATGCTAGTGGGATTAACAATAGTTTCCTTTTCATTTACTGCCTCACAATCATGTAGATTTGGTAACTCAAAGGTCGTTCTCTTTAATCTTCCATATATACTCCTCCTTATTATGTTTTTGCCAATCCTTGGCCTCGATTTGATGGGATAAAGTAAGGTACTCTATCCCATAACTGGCGAAAATTCCTCCGCGGGCATCCTAGCACTGCTTTTCATAGAAGTCAATAGCTGGACATTTCCATGATTGGCAACTTATGTCCTCCTTTTGCTTATAGCCTTCCGATTCTTCCAAAAACCTGAGCGGCGTTAGGTAACCAAGCGCTTGATGAGGACGAGGAGTGTTTACAGGCTAAGGGTGCTGTGGTATAGTTAGGTTTATAGTAGGGTTGATTGGGATGCATTACTATTCGGACGATTAAAGAGGTCATAGCTAGGTTTTTAGTTGAATAAAAAAGAAAGGACTACCAGCTTTAGGGAGAGCATGCCATGAAAAAAATCGCTATTGAAGAGCATTTCCTTACAGAAGAGTACCTAACCTATTTACGCTCCAGAAAGGAATTTCCAAAACGAGACATTGTAGAAGAAGGGGGGAAGAAGTTCGAAAGGGACTGGTGGTCACCAACAAATTACAGATTGATAAACCCTGATCAGTCGAGTAAGGATAAGATAACTGACCTAGGAGAAGGAAGACTGAAGGAGATGGACGAAGCCGGTGTTGATATGCAGGTACTTTCTCTCTCCTTCCCGGGCGTTGAGCTATTTGATGCCCCAGATGGTACCTCTGTAGCTAAGAGTATCAATGATGAGCTTTTCAAGGTAGTAAAGCGATACCCGGAAAGGTTCGCTGGCTTTGCTGCCATTGCCCCTCAGGACCCAGATGCAGCCGCTAATGAACTCGAGCGAGCTGTGAAAGAACTCGGGTTGAAGGGGGCAATGATAACCGGCCACATCCGTGGAGAATATCTCGATGAGCAGAAATACTGGGTTATATTCGAAAGGGCAGAAAAGTTGGATGTGCCAATATATATTCATCCAAAGATGCCATCACCCGATATGATTAAACCATATTTAGCCTATCCGGGGTTGGCTAGCGCGATGTGGGGCTTTGCTGCCGAGGCAGGCCTGCATGCCATGCGCCTAATTTGCAGTGGTGTTTTTGATAAATATGCCGGCTTGAAGATTATACTCGGACATTTAGGGGAGTCAATACCGTTCTGGCTACAGCGGATAGACAATCGATTGCTGGAAGAAAAAGAGAGCGACCTTGCCTCTGCTATGGCTTATAAGAATCTTCATAAGAACCCCAGCCAATACTTTAAAGACAATTTTTATGTGACCATTAGCGGTATGTTTTGGCAGCCAGTATTACAATTTGTCTGCTCAGTATTGGGAGCTGACAGGATATTATTTGCTGCTGACTATCCTTACGAATCAAGCAAGGAAGCGGTGCAATTCATAGAGTCAATGCCAATGAGTGATGGTGACAAAGAGAAGATTTGTCATCTGAATGCGGAAAAACTTTTAAGATTGTAACATTGGGGTCATGGTTGAAGCTTTCCGCCTCAAGCGGTATCATGCCAGTAACTGCCTATCTAGCTTACATTAAATGATTAGAGAACTTTCCCCTAAAGATGCGTTTACTATCTATGAGATTATAAATGCGGCAGCGCATGCCTATAAGGGCGTTATCCCGGACGATTGTTACCATGAGCCATATATGCCAAAAGAAGAACTCCAAGGGGAGATGAAGAGCATGACCTTCTTTGGCTGGGAGGAGGAAGGTAAGCTGGTGGGGGTGATGGCTTTCCAGCCAGTTGAAGATGTAACCCTTATCAGGCACGCTTATGTATTACCCAACTACCAGAGAAAGAGCATTGGCACCAGCCTCCTGGACCACTTAAGGCTGATGACGAAGACAGAGAAACTACTTGTGGGCACCTGGGCAGAGGCTGTCTGGGCAATTGGCTTCTATCAGAAGCATGGATTTAGGGTCATGCCTAACAAGGACGAACTTTTGAACATGTACTGGAGTGTTCCACGGCGCCAAATCGAAACATCAGTGGTTCTAGGCATCACGATGTAACCATAGCATTTATGCCTAGAAGCTCACGCCCGATAGTCAACTTATGGATTTCAGTGGTACCGCCAAGTATGGTGCTCAACACAGCATCACGGTAGTGGTGCTCTACCGGAAAGTCATCGGTACAGCCATAGGCACCGTGAAGTCTGATTGCCTCAGCCGATACTCTGACCGCCAACTCGGTGGCAAGCCACTTGGCTGAGGACAGCTCTTTTGCATGAGGCAGCCCCTTACTCTTAAGCTCTGCGGCATAATAGACCTGCCATCGGGTGGTCTCAGTCTCGGCTTGCATTCTGGCTATTACCTCCTGCACTAGCTGAAAGCTGGCTATGGGTTTACCAAACTGGTAGCGCTCCTTGGCGTATTTGATGCAGGCATCCAGGCAGCTCTGAGCCATGCCGATGGCACCGGCAGCTATAAACAGGCGCGCCGTGTCAATACCAATTAGGCTGTGCTGGAGCCCTCGGCCTATCTGACCAACTAGATTCTCTCTGGGCACCCGGCAATCACTAAACCCTAGATTAGCCAGGTCGCCAGCCTTGTCACCAACCATCTCAACACCAGTGCTGGAAAAGCCTGGGGCGCCCTTGTCAACAGCAATAAGGGCTAGCCCACGTGTACCTTTACTCTTATCTGTCTGTACCAAGACCAGGGTCACATCGGCTATGCCACCGCCGCTAATAAAATTCTTAGTACCATTAATAACCCATTCATCACCATCAAGCACAGCCGTAGTCTCAATGGCAGTGGCATCGCTACCGGCATCGGGCTCAACAGCAGCCGTAGCCATAATTATCTCACCCCGGCACATCGGAGGCAGGTACTTCTGCTTCTGCTCCTCAGTGGCTACATTCATAAGAATGGTTCCGGGTAGTACACCAGCACCCAGAGAAATCAGCGTTTGGGTCCAGCTTGCCCAGCTGAGCTGCTCCCAGATTATAGCCGCCGAGGTATAATCGAGCCCGGCTCCACCATACTCTTGGGGTATGTGGGCGCCTATTAGCCCCAGCGAGCCCATCTTCTTAATAACATCATAGTTTACCTTGCGTTGCCGTTCATACTCCTTGAGCGTGGGGAGCATCTCCTGCTCGGCAAACTTCCGCGTCATATCCCGCATCATCATCTGTTCCTCAGTTAGTTCAAAATTCATTCTCCTACCTCCATGGGCTGGTTAAAATCCGGAGTTTTAGACATTAAGAGTAAGGTGATACCGGGCGCCTAAAGAGGCATGTTCCCATGCCGCTTAGGATGGGGCTCCGCCTTTTTACTCCGTATTAACTGAAGCGACCGGGTTAAACGCGCCTTGTCTCCCTCGGTTCAATAACATCCTGGACATAGGTGACTTCCGATGCCAGAGCTAGAGTATCGGCATACAGCTCGCCATACTCCTTTATCTTTTGAGCTCTAAACTGCTCCGGGTTGGCGGCATTTTTAATATCCTCGGTATAGAATAGTTCCACTGCCTGTTCGGCACCCATAGCTCCGACCTCAGCCGTAGGCCAGGCAAAGACGAGGTCGGTGCCAAAACCTGGTAGTATCCCCATACCCAGAACGGCGCCCCCATACGCTTTGCGCAGTAGTATCGCTACTCTGGGCACAGTCGCCTCAGACAGGGCATAAAGTACCTTGGCACCGCGGCGAATAATTCCGGCGTGCTCCTGAGCCTTACCCGGAAGATAGCCAGGGGTATCCACCAGCAGGACTATTGGTATATTGAAAGCATCGCAGAACCTGATAAATCTGGCTTGCTTATCAGAGCTGTCCACGCTCATACAGCCAGCACGAACCATCGGCTGATTGGCGACAATGCCCACAGTATGACCATCCAGCCGGGCAAAGCCAACTATTATCTCACCGGCAAACTCTGGTTTAACCTCAAGAAAGTCACCACTATCCACGATTTCCTTAATGACCCGGTGCATGTCATATCCCTTAGTGGGTTGCGCCGGCACTATCTTGCCCAGGGCATCGGTAAGTCTCTCCGGGTCATCACCGGTATCTGTTCGGTGTGGGTGCTCTCTCCAGTTTGAGGGGAGAAAAGACAATAACCTCTTTATCCCCTGCATGCACTCCTGCTCACCTTTAACCCTGAAATCGGCAACGCCGGTAACCTGGGAGTGGACCTTAGCTCCTCCAAGCTCCTCCATGCTGACTTCCTCCCCCATTACTGACTTTATAACACGGGGACCGGTGATAAACATATGCGACAGGCCATCCACCATAAATATAAAGTCAGTCAAAGCCGGGGAATAGACAGAGCCGCCGGTACAGTTGCCCAAGATAGCGCTGATTTGAGGTATTGCCCCCGAGCAGCGGGTATTAATAAAAAATACCACTCCGCAAGACTTCTCGTCACTCACCCGATACGGGTCATCGCTCCCTGCCATCTCAGGCCTTATCACCCTGGCTCCCGGTGAATCATTTAGGCCAATAAGGGGGACACCCATATCCAGAGCCATCTCGTGTATCTTGTATAGCTTTCTGCCGTGCATATAGCCCTGGGAGCCACCAAAGACGGTAGCATCGTGGGAGAAAACACAGACCCTTCGCCCGTCTATTGTTCCATGCCCGATTACAATGCCATCCCCTGGCGCACCAATTTTATGTTTCACCAGCATGTTAAACTCGTTGAAGCTGCCGGGGTCAAGGAGCAAGTCTATGCGCTCGCGCGCTGTTAGTTTGCCCTTCTCATGCTCCTTGGCTATTTTCTGCTCACCACCCCCCGATGCCGCTATTGCCTTGGTTTTACGAAGCTTACTAATATGCTCTTCCATCTTCACCCTCCACCAAGTTAGAAATCAGAGTTTTTATTTCGAGGCGTTTCTTCTTTAGAATATATCTTCTTTTCTGACCCTCGGTGGAAACCACCGATAGTATTCTTGAGGGTTAGCCTTCTTTAGCCCTTCGTAGGTTGCCTTAGCCAGCACAATTATTCCACGCTTTCGGTATAGCTTAGCCAGCTTTTTCTCTTCCAGAGACAATAGTACCTGGTCTAATTCCTCATCCTCCACATCAAACTGTTCTTTCAAGTCCTCCCGGCTCATGTATAGACCCGGGTTGACCCTGTAATCTTCAGCAAGCACCTTGAGCAGCTTATCGTCATCAATCTGGTGTTGCTTTGCTGGCGCAGCTGCTGGCATGGGCACTCCCAGTTCCTTGTGTATGACCCGGCGTGGCATTTTCAGCTCGTCAGCCATTTCTCTCAGTCCCATCCTGTAAATGAGGAGCTTCATTGCCTCGCTTGTTCCACCGGCTATTTGGGCAACCTTTGCCTCCCTCAGTATTCTATCCAGAGGGTAGAATTTGGTAGCGCCGTCTCCTCCCATAACCTGAACAGCTTCCACGCTGGAGTGCATGAGCATATCAGCGCCATATAACTTACAAATAGAGGCTTCTACCGCCGCCGGCTGACCCAAATCGAGAAGGTGGGCAGCGTAGTAAGTAGATAGTTTAGCCAGTTTCAGTCCCACGAGCATGTCAGCAACCTTAAACTGATTGGTCGGAATATTAATAGTCGGTTGGCCAAACTGGATGCGCCTTTGCCCATATGAGACCACGCTTTTAAGCAGCTCACGAAAACCACCAACCGCCAGTGAAGCACAAATTAGCCGCTCATAGTTAAATCCTGACGTCATTACTTGCCAGCCTTGCCCCTCGTCACCAATCCGGTTATCTAGCGGTACCGCCACTTCATCTAGGTTCAGGTAGCCGTTTAGTATATTATCAAGGCCGATGAGTTCATTTATCTTTTCCACAGTGAACCCGGGCATCCCCTTTTCCACTATGAAGCCGGTAATATGGCGGCGGCCGCGTATATCTTCCGGGTCATCACTGGTCCTGGCGTATAGCATATATCGGCTAGCTACGCCTGCACCCGTCACAAACCTCTTCTTGCCGTTAATTATATACGTGTTGCCATCACGTCGGGCGCTAGTTTCAATTCCAGCAACATCGGTGCCAGCAAAGGGTTCGGTAAGGGCGATTGCTCCTATCTCTCCCTTGATAACCTTGGCTAAGAATCTAGCCTTCTGTTCTTCGGTGCCAAACTTGGTAATTTGATGAACCCCTCCCAGCATGGTGGCTGCGAATACACCGGGACCTAAAGCCGGCATACGGCCTATCTCCTCGTTAACAATGCAGGCTCCGGTTATACCAAGCCCCATACCCCCGTACTCTTTGGCTACTCCAGCACCGAAGTATCCTCTACTAGCTATGCTGTCAACGATGTCCCAGGGAAACTCTTTCTTCCAGGAAGCCTCCTCAGCCCTTGGCATAAGTTCATCTACAAATTCCTTAACGCCAGCGGCAAGTTTTTTTTGTTCATCAGTCCACCAAGAAAATTGTTCCATATCATACCCCTGCTTCTGAATTTCCTGTGCCAGTTAAGGTACCCTAACTATACCTTAAAGCGTTGCTGTCACCAGTGTTCGTATTTTAACATTCCTGGCTACACCAAGCAATCTAAAACTATTCTAGCTGCACATTAACATTCCAATGTTTTGTTTGCTTCACAAATCTTATATAATGATTATTACCAGATACGGTGGGGGACAAATCTAGGTGAAGGAGTAGTCCATTGTCGGGAGCAGATAGAGAGAGACTTGAGGCGAATCCCAACCTGTTTCTTAAAACAGTGATAAAGGAATATGTCAAAAGCAGCCCGGAGAACCGATTACCAACATATGATAATGAACCTATAGTCGAAGAACCCCTGGTTGGTTTTGCTGATGGCAACGACCCCATATTCCAGGATTTTAAAAAGGAGACGATAATAGGAGAATTCCATTTTACCCCCGAGGAAGCCCTGTCAACATACCTCAAGAGACAGAAGAAAAATGCAGGAGAAAAGAAAGCGTCCCCCCTCAGCGTTGTATCAATCGTCTTCACAGCTACCAAAAAGACCCGGTTAAGCAACCGCCCGGAATCTGTTATGGCATCATCAAGATGGCAATATGCCTTTGGCCGGGGTATTACGTTCATGGAAAATACTTTACAACATTTGGTATCTATACTGGAGGCACTGGGATATCAGGCCGTTGCCCCCATCTATACTAAGCCTGTGTTATTTTTGTGGCTGCTCCCCGGCGGCCCGACGAGTGATTGGTCGGAAAAACATATTGCTTATGCTGCTGGTCTCGGCACCTTCGGTCTCAACAGTGGCCTTATTACTTCCAAAGGAGCTGCCGTGCTCTGCGGGAGTATGATAACCGGTTTAGCCTTCACGCCTACTCCAAGAGCATATGATAATTATCAAGCTTATTGCCTCCATTACCGGAACGGGTCATGCAAGCGTTGTGTGCAGCGTTGCCCCTCAGGGGCTCTCAGTGAGCAGGGGTATGATAGAAGGAAGTGCTTCTTTTACCACGAAGTCGACCTGCCCAGAATAAGCAAGGCTCTGGGTCGAGAACCTGAGGGGGGGCATCCTCCTGTCTGCTCTCTCTGCCAGACAAAGGTGCCCTGTGAAAGCATGATTCCACCTGATACCTCAGCGAAGAACCAGCAAGAGCATAAATCGTAACGTTTAATGTCTAGCGGATAATGGAGTTAATTCGGGCAGGTTTCGTTGGTCGGATTCAGGCACATTGCTGTTGTTCAGGCGGAGCTTCCAATCATCATCGCCTTGAATACCTCCAACCTTCTCTTGTACTGCTCGTGGTTATAAACGCGAGGGTCGAAGTTTTCCCATTCCAGCAATAAAACGGGTATACCCAGCTCTCTGGTGATGGCCTCCTTGATTAGTAGGGCGTCACCGGCGACAGACCGACACCCAACGTGAAATCTATCCAGTACGCCGTCTACATTTAACCTTTTACATCCTTCTATAATTAGAGGAATTCTTCCTGAAAGGGTTAAGGCTATTGAATGCTGTTGTGAGGCCATTGCAAAGTTTATATAAGGGTCTTTCGATTTCTCCTCATAAGGCAACCGAAAGCTCATATCTATAGCCACTATAGCTATACCTAGCTCACACGCCAGATATTCCAGCCTCGGGTCTGTTTGTCCCGCAGGAAGAATGGCCAGTATTCTCGGAGCTCCTTTCTCCACTACTCCCAGCCCTTTGTCAACCCTCTCTTGCAATTCTTCATATAATGTATTTAGTGCTTTAGTTGCCTCCGCAATACCGTCTATGCTCAGCGTAAACATATTTAAGCCCATCCAGAGGTTCTCGTGGGTAGGGCTAAGCGGCAATGGGTCACTGCTTTCGACTAAGTCCCTTAATCTGTCTAAAGCGGCATTAAACTTGCCCTTAGCGTCCAGTACCTCCTGCAGCATGTCATCGGTTATCTCAAAACCCACTATCTCCTGAATTCTCTCAGCAAGCCTTCTCAAGCTTTTCGCGGTTAATTCGACAATCCGCTTTGTTGGATTAGGGTATTCCCTTAATTCCCGGTCTTGACAGGTATCGATGCAGCATACAGGCATGTCGTAAAGCTCATGCAGCAAATCAATTGTCTTCGGAGACGTTTCACACGTAAAACCTGAAGTTACCATAAGGTCAGGTTTTGGAAACAAGTCCAGGGCAAATGGCCCCACAAGCGTCTTTATGTTAGCGCAATGAGCAACCGTCCCGGCTTTAAGCCATTTCTTCTCAGCTGCCTCTATTGCGGGAACTATTTTATCAAAGACGCAACCAACTATTATCTGAAAGGCCCAGCTATGATGTACTGAAAACACCTCTTTGGATTTAGATACCACTGCCGAACCAAGTAGCTCAATACCTGGCGACATGAAGCCGTAGATAACCTTTTTTTTACCTTCCTCTCTGGCCAGCAATGAGTTGACCAGCTCCAGCACACACAATCGAAAGATCTTTCGCACCCCTTTTAGTTCTATATCGTAGTACTTGGTTAGCCTTTGCTTGCCCCGCTCAATATCCTCAGCGGTTATGCCCAGCCTGTTAAACGCCTTTTCTATCCTGGGTAGCTCTGCTGCCGCCTCGTCGGCTTCAAAACCGCACATCTTAAGCAGTTCTATCACTAGTCTAGTCCTCCCTTGACCATCTCAATGAAAGCTTCGATGCGAGTTCTGGTTTGGCCGATATCAGCCATGCCATAGTCTGATTCCAGAATAAGTATCGGTATGTTCCGCTCCCCCATTCTCTGGGCGAAAAAGTAGGATTCGGCGTCGTAGGTCTCGCAGCCAATCAGCTCATACCATATTACGCCAGACACTTTGAAATCCGTAATTAGTTTTAGCGCGAAATCGAGCCTCTTTTTTGCCGAGTATCTCATAAAGGCGCAGGGTACTCTATCCCTCAGGTATGTTTTGGCTATAGATTCAAGTGGGTCACCACTGTTATCGATGGTATGCCAGTAATACCTGATGCCTTCGCATACCTCCTCGATGACAATATCGCCACCGGCCTCCTTGACCAGTTCCAGGACCTTGTAATCGCCATAGCCAATGTTTGGCCCGATCAGTAATAGCCTGGGCGCATCTGTCTCCGTATCTGACGGCTTCTGCCGTAGCTCGTGGTAGGCCGATTCCAGTATATCTATCATAAAAGCCGGGTCGGCATAAAAGGAGGCATGGTTCAGCTTGGCGAATTCCAGGGCGTTAAGGGGTGGGGAGGAGGAACGGCGCATCAAGCTTATCTTCCTTAGGAGCTCTCTCATCCTGTTATAAAGCTCAATGGCGCTACCGATTTTCTCTACGGTGATTTCATTTCCGGTGAGTGTCTGCAGCCTTGCCCTTAACGCTCTCAGTCTGTCAGTATAGTATTCCAGCTCAAAGTCATTATCATGTTGGTGCGGAATTCCCAGCTTGAATATCTCGATATCACCGTAGTATTCCCATATCTCAGCCGTTTTCTTCAGATGCTGGCACGTGATTGGTGCTGCAAGCATGTCTATCATACTGTAATATGGGTTCCTCTTTAGCAACCTCTCCCCAACCTGCGTTCTTGCGAAGGGGCAAAAGATGTGTGGTATCGCTGACAGTGAGGCCTCTACCGGAAGGGTATCTCCAGCGTTAGCAAGACATAACGGGACGGCTCCAGAAGCAATAATTAGTTCCTCAGGCACATAGTTCCCGGGGAAGTAGCCTACTATCTTGGCTCCTTTCTTCTTTGCCTCTAATAATTCTGCCGGTCTATCCCTCAGATGGATAGATAGGCGTTCTTCCCACATAGCAAGACCTCCCTATCCTTGTTTGCTGGCTGATCTTGACCTACTCCATGTTATTATGTTATTGCGTGTCTTTGGCATTAAAGATGGGCGCAAACTTTATCTCATCATCAGGCCGGGCAAGAACAGTGATATTTGGGGTATAAAGACCACCAAAGCTACGCAAACCATCATTGCGATAAGGAAGGGAGCTACCCCCTTGAATATATCAAAGAGAGGAACATCTTTAATGGTTCCAGACACAGCATAGACAATTATGCCGAAGGGTGGGGTCAATCCCCCCGTCATCAAAATCATGGACAGTATGACGCCAAAATGTATGGGGTCGATACCCGCATTTACAGCGATGGGGTAGAGGATAGGAGCCATGATTAGCAGTAAGGATAGGGGATCGATAAACATGCCCAGAATAAAACAGGTCGCTATAATAATCCATATAATACCTATGGGTGAATCAGTGATGCCGCCGACGAAGGTAGCTATCGACGCCGGGACACCGGTTACTACCAGGAAGGTATTGAACGTCAAGGTGCCGATAAGCAGGAAGCCGACCATGCCGATTGTTACCCCGGAATCCCGGAGAACGGTTTTGAAACTCTGCCAGCTAAGCCTACTTCTTGCCAGTGCTAAAACCAGAACGGTAAAAGCTCCGGCGGCTCCTGCCTCAGTAGGAGTAAAAAGGCCGGCGAAAATACCACCAATAATCACTACGAATACAGTTATTAATGACCACATTCCTGTTCCGGCCCGCCACCTCTCCGACCAGGTGGCTCGGGGACCAGGAGGACCCATTTGAGGGTTGCGCCGGCACATAAAATAAACTACAGCGAGGTACAACATGGCAAGTATCAATCCCGGGAATATCCCGGCTATGAAGAGTTGACCTATGGATGTTTCGGTGATGGCACCATAAATGATGAAACCCATACTGGGGGGAATCAGTCCGGCTAGAAGACTGCCAGCGCTGACAGAACCCAGGGTTAGTTTGTCATTGTATTTAAATTTTCGCATCTCTGGCAGAGACATAGCGGTAAAAGTAATCGCAGCACTAACCGGGTCTCCGGTGCAGGCGCCAAAACCTGTGTTTCCCACGATGACAGCCAAGGCCAGCCCGCCACGGAAGTGGCCTATCCACCTCCGAACACCGTTATAAAATTCTTCAGCTAATCCGCTATGTAGGGCCAGAAACCCCATAAACACAAACAGGGGGACAACTGTCCAGACATACATGCTCGCCGTTGTGTATGGAACAGTCCCAATGGTGTTGAATGCTGCTCCCGAACCACGCACTACCCAGATGCCTAAAAAACCAGAGAGGGCGAAGGCAAGAGCGACCGGCATGCGGAGAAAGATAAGGAGAAAGCAAATAACTACCCCGATTATTCCAATGGTGAACAGATTCATTGCCTGGGCCCCCTAATTGCCCTGGGAAGAAAATGAATCAGGTGCATTAGGATGGCCAAACCAAATATCCCCCAGCCAAGGGCTACTATAAACAAGAAAGGAAAGTGGGGTATGCCCAGTACAATACTGACATACCCCGCTTCCATTATATAAATGCCCCGCACCACTGCCTGCCAGAGCGCCACAATAGCCAGTGCCAGGCAGAGGATATAGGTGCCGCTATCTATAATTGCCTGAGTTCTTTCTGAAAACCGGTCAACAACTACCCCGACCCTGATATGACCTTTTACCACCTGGGTATAAGCGCCTGCCAGGAAGATGACAATAACTAGCATGAAACTGGACATCTCAACTAGGCCGAGTATAGGTTTATTAAAGGCGTAGCGTCCAACGGCATGCACCACAGTTAGAGTCATCATGGCGACCACAAACGCCATCCCCGCATACCCAAGCACCCTAAGTATACCAGCAATACGCTTTTCGTAAGGAGAATCTTGGCGAGAAAAGAAGCCTACCTCCTTGTTTTCAGCCAAACCTCACTATCTCCTTTCACAGGTACAGGTGCTAAAAGCTGAGTTGAGCAAGTGAGCAAGTTCCTAGTAACCAGGGGCGCCCCATTCGTGTAATGTGTCGGCACAATCAGGGCACGCCTCGTCTGGGTAACCACCGTATTGCTCGGCAAAGTTTATAGCATCTTCCAGGATGGCTCTCGCCTTAGCTTCCCCTACTACGGTTGCCGCTTCTTGTACCCACTGCTCCCACAGTGGCTGAACAGCCTCCACCCACCTTGCTCTCTCTTCATCCGGCAGAACGTAAATTCCTTCATAACCATCTGCCTTGTACTGTGCGTCAAGCATCTCCCTAAACGCGATGTCATCTTTATCGAAGTTGTATCCATGAAGGGCAAAGAATGTCCTGGCATTCTCTCCCACGAAGAGTTCCTGAAGGTCAGACGGCAGGCTGTTCCAGGTATCCAGGTTCATTACATGGATGAAAGTCATGAGGTAAAGACTACACTCAGTGGAGTAGTGGGTTAGCTCGTTCAGGTGCCATACCATCTGCCCTTCCCATTCAGACATGTCGGCATTGAAAATTCCCTTCGACATGGCATCATACCTCTCGGTGGGCATAACGCCTTCTGGGGAGGCTCCAAGCGCTTGTATGGCGGCTACACCCCATTTGCCAGTTGTATCCACCAGAAGCCCCTGCATGTCTTCCAGGGTGTGGACTGGATTGTCAATGGTGTGAACCTGTTGTGGTGCGTTAGCATGGAAACCGAGAACCTTCACCTCTTGGTGCTCTGCCTGTATCTCCGGATATTTATCGTATAATGCCATACAAGTTAGCGCAGCAGCCCTAGACCCCGGAAATTCAAAGATGAGCGGCAGGTATGCCACATCGCTCAGAGGCCAGCGCCCCGGGTTGAACCCAATCATATGGCAGGCTATATCGACAACGCCAGTCCTGGCGGCGTCATAATGCTCAGGCGCCGCGGCTGCCTGCTCCGAGGGGAAGACAGTCAATTTAATTCTGCCACCGCTCTCCTCCTCCAGCCAATTTGCCCAGCCCCCATTTACTACTTTCATCATCCCGCATTCTGCTGGGTGTATCGCAGCAAAGGTTAGCTCAAATACTTCTTGTTCGGCTACTTCTTGTTCGGCGGGGGTACAGCTGGCTGCTCCCAACCCGGCAACAATTGCAATAATACAAACCAGATACAGCAATTTACCTTTTTTCATTTTAAACCTCCTTTCAAAGTTTGGTTGTTTTAGTTCCACCTCAAATTTTTTTATATGCTACTAGCCTTTTAAACCTCCTTTCAAAGTTTGGTTGTTTTAGTTCCACCTCAAATTTTCCTTATATGCTACTAACCTTTGCTTCCCTTGTCAAGTACCTCATCCAAGAAG
>Ga0163203_1000117_pt1 | contig 20107 bp, 14 predicted proteins | sample PL_2010_330m_FD_113534 | JGI IMG/M metagenome (GOLD analysis project Ga0163203, IMG submission 113534) | Freshwater microbial communities from Powell Lake, British Columbia, Canada to study Microbial Dark Matter (Phase II) - PL_2010_330m | ecosystem: Environmental > Aquatic > Freshwater > Lake ... | reverse complement strand
TAAGTATTCTTAAATTTTCTCATAAACTATCCCCCCAAGCGCACTGAGTGCGCCGGTAAAGACGAAGTTAGCAAAATATAAAGCTGGGGAGACAGTTTGTTCTAACATTATATGTAACTCAGCTTCCTCAGGGTTGACTTTATCATATATAGATATAGTTTGTCAAGATTTTGGTTACACGGCGAAATCTATCTATACCATTTCCAGGGATTAGGAAAGAATCGAGGAACTCGCTTAAGGTAATCATCGTATGGCTTACCAAAACGTTCTCTCAACTCTGGCTCTTCGACAAACTTGGCATACAAGTAAATGACTACGCCGTACAAAATGGCAATGACTAATAAAGAGGGCGAATAATAGAATACAGCCTCACCGAGCAGAGCCAGTAGTCCCCCCAGAGCCATTGGATTCCTTGAAATTCTATAAGGGCCACTGATGATAAACGCCTTGGGTGGCAATTTGGGATTAGGTGTGCCTTTACCTTTAGTTTTGAAGAGAAAAATCGTCCAGAAAACTAAGACTACCCCAACTAGAGCAAGAAAAGCGCCAACCAGGACAACTAGAATTGAACCGGCTAACACATTTGGGTAATAAAAGTAGAAAGAGTCAATAAACTTACCTAGCAGGGGAGAGACAACCCATATAGCTAAACCAACACCAATATACGTCGCTAGTTCGATGAACTTACTCTTACTCATATAGCCAGAGTATATATTATGGCAAGGTGCTCAGCAAGGCGCAGCAAGCATCACAATTCATTGACACGTGGCAAAGGGCGCAGTAATATAGCCAACAGGATGCTAGCCAAGGTAAGAAGCTGTGCTATAGTTGGGCTGGAGGGGGCTCTCGTTGAGGTTGAGGTAGATATTTCGGCGGGGCTACCCTCGTTTACCATAGTGGGACTGCCCGATGCCGCCGTCCAGGAAGCCAGGGAGCGGGTGCGCGCCGCTATTCGCAATTCGGGCTGTTCCTTTCCCATGAAGCGCATCACAGTTAATCTGGCTCCAGCTAACCTCAAGAAGGCGGGGCCAGCTTATGACCTGCCCATCGCTGTCGGCATACTCCTCAGCTCAGAGCAGGTAACCGCCGATGTTTCTCCAGCCATCCTCCTCGGCGAACTATCCCTTGACGGCAAACTGCGCCATACCAACGGCATCCTGCCCATGGTTGCCCTGGCTCACCAGGAAAAGGTGCCTAATGCTATCGTCCCTGAGGTTGATGCCCAAGAGGCATCCTTGATAGAAGGCACTAAAATCATGCCCTTTACCTCACTATCCCAGCTGGTCAGCTACTTTCGGGGGGAAATACCAGCCCCGGAATATAAGCGCCAGCAAGTTATTGAGAAGGAACACACCTCGCTTACCCTGCCCGCCACCGACCTTGCCTACATCAAGGGGCAGGAGCATGTCAAGCGAGCCCTGGAGGTGGCGGCTGCCGGCGGGCATAACCTGATAATGATGGGGCCGCCGGGCAGTGGTAAGACATTGCTGGCTCGCTCTCTGCCCTCACTGCTGCCGCCAATGACCACCGAAGAAGCCCTGGAGGTTACCAAGGTATATAGTGTAAGCGGACTATTGCCGGCAGATACCCCCCTCATCAGACAGCGACCTTTTCGCTCCCCCCACTACACCATCTCAAACGCCGGGCTGGTGGGTGGCGGGCACTGGCCCAAACCGGGTGAAATAAGCCTCAGCCATCGCGGGGTCCTATTCCTTGATGAGCTCCCCGAATTCGGGCATGCCGTTCTTGAGGTATTGCGCCAGCCCCTGGAAGACAGGGTAATCACCATCAGCCGGGCGCAGGGTTGGCTAACACAATATCTACAGCCTGCGGCTTAATCGGGACACCAAGCCACAATTCTAATGGAACTCCTATAACGTCTGTAATGCCCCCTTTTCTTTTCTTAAGTCTTACGAAAGCTAACTCTCCACTTGCCTTGACGTGGACTTCGACATTTAGGGCTGTAAATAGTTGACGCCATTGGTCATTGGTTATTTGGCCGTGGAAATGCTTTAAGATTAGCCGTTTCTTTATATCCTCAATACTGTCTAATACCTCTTTTTCACGCCCTATCTGGCCCAATTCGGTTAATATCTCATCTCGCCGGGTACTTGCGCCCTGGCGCTCGTTTCTATATTTGGCTTTCAGAAGTGGGTATACTTCGCTATCTATTTCACCTTTGGTGTATCTATCCTCCAACGAGGCTTCCAGCTGCAAATTGCGGTTATATCGTGCCTCAACTTCCCCTAATTCCTTTTTCAAGGTTGTCTCTAGCTTTCCCTTGTTTTTGCGCCCACTAACCCGTTGGTAGAACTCATCTGGTTGTTGGTATAGGATAGTGGTCAGCATTCCTTTTAGCCACCTTTCAACCCCGGGTCCGTCAATAATCGGATTGGGGCAACCACCTACAGGGCAAGCGTAGCGCCATGACTTAGGATTGTGTGGGTGTGGTTGCCCGTGATATTTTCTAAATTGTCCACCGTGGCCCTTATGGGTTTCACAAACCAGAATGCCGCGTAATAAGTATTCCCTCTTGGCGTTACGCTCAGCTAACTTCTGGTGTTTGGCTAATTGGTCAAGGATTCGGTCTCTTTGTTCCCAGGTGATAGGTGGATTCACGATTTTAACTTCGGAGAGATAATGTGCTTGTTCAAGTGGCAACTTCTTAACACTAGAATTGCCGTAACTGTTAGTTTTCCGCTTCTTGGGTTCAACAGCTACTTTCTTTAAGGCAAAGTAGCGTCCAGCGTAAGCCGGATTCCACACCATATTAGACAGGGCTGCCTTATTCCACCCTGACTGCCCGCTGGGGCTTGGTATGCCTCGCTTCTCAAGTTCGTCTAGTATAGGCTGATAGCTTGCACCTTCCAGAAGCATATCGAATATAAGTTTCACGGTAGCCCAATCATCATTGGGGATTAGCTTGTTGTTCTGTTTGTCCCAGCTATAGCCAAACAGTTTGTGATAGGTAACTGGTTTATGAAACTTTACAGCTCGATCATGCAGCCCGTCTTTGCTGCCTTGCCTCGCCCTCATAACCTGGCGTTCCTTGCCTATGGCTAGGGCAAGTTCTACGATCTGCCCTTCTGGTCCCTCTATTAGCGGGGGCCCCTCGCAGATAACAAGTTCAATGCCGGCCTCTTTTAGTTCAGAAAGGAATATTAGGCGTTGAAGTCCCTTAGCTTCTAGCCTGTCGCGGTCTAATACAGCTAAGGCGTGAATTTCCCGGTTCTTAATAAGGCTTCTTAATTGCTGAAAATCCGGGCATGAAAATAAGTCAGTGGAAGTCCAGTCTACTTGAAAGGTATTGATAACAGAATACCCAGCTTGTTCTAGTTTCTCCTTGCACCGAGATACCTGACTAGGTAGACTAGTTTCAACTTGGCTTGAGGTGCTGACTCGCGCCCAAATAGCCGCTGGGTTGACAATGCTGGGGTTTTGTTTTCCACTCTCTCCAGGAACTTCAATATTCTCCATGATGTCCCTCCTGAAAAACCGACTTCGCAAAAGCTGACTTTTTCCATTTCTCAGGTCGACTTGGTGTTAGCTCTTTGGTCGTCTTTGCTTGCATTTACTGGGTATATCGTATTTCTCCCACAGCTCTTGCATCAGTATTGCTTGTATCCTAAGTCGGCCTGACCAAACCACTCCCTGTTTAATTAGGTTAGTCTTTTGCATTCTGGACAGGCTAGTTTTTGATTCGTGTTTTCTTCCCTGAATATATTTAATATATCATTAATTATTGTGTTAGTCAATATCTATCTTTGAATAGTACCACAACATTCCCTTCGCTTTCCTGGTCCTCGTAGTTCCCTCTATTTGGATGCCGTGCAAATGCCTTAGTAACGGACGACACCTTTTCTCCTCTGTGTAAAAAGGCTTAGATAGCAAAGAAGCCTAGGCGTGGGGGGCGGAATTAGGGAGGTCCGGGGTAGTTTTGGTATAGATGTCAATTGGTTCTCTGAGACATCGGATACCTTTGCTATAACGGTCTCTACCAGCGCATTGCCAGGGCCACGGTAGCGGGGCTTGAGTATTCGTTAGTTAACAGCGAGACCTCCTCTAGTGGGGGCTCTTGGTAAAAAGACACAAGCTGGCTAAATGTATCTCTCCTCCAAACCATTAACTAGAACACAGTAAAAACTTTCCCTTGACTATCTTGTGGATTAATGAGAATAATAGTTATACTCAAATGCGTAGTCATAAAGATCAGGAAACCGATATAAGCAGCACCCTTTTCATGCTGGATTATTATCAACGGCCGTTTATGCTCCTTCACCAAGAGAACGCCCGCATCTATCAGGACTTCACAGTGCCGCATTCCATTCGTAACCGTTTCTGGCAACTCGTTCCACATGGCGAATATCCATCGGAAGAAGGTAGAGTCTTTCTTAGTAGCTACCTCACTGCGGTCGAATCAGAGCTTGCCAAGCAAATAAAAGAGTTATCTCTCGCTTATTGTCTTCATCTCTATAGACGTTTGGCCCCGGGACCAATCGGACAAGACCAGCAACCGAGGACAATCGGTCTAACTAGAGCTGTTCTTGAAGCTGCAATCCAGAAATACGCTCGTTTTCAACTATGTAACAAGATAGCAGAGAGTGCGACTGTACCCATTGAAAAAGTCCTTGGTGGCTTGCTGATGGCGCCGGAGTTCGAAGTTGAGAGAAACATCGTTGCCCAAGGCAATCAGCTTGTTTTAACTGACTTCACGAATACAGACCTGTTAGCTTTCTACGACCTTGAAAGGCTGGCATATGAGATTTGGCGAACTGCTGCAGTACTTAGAACTACTGGTAAAGGAGCCCCACTGATAGTATGCGATCCTCCAGACTGCTTTGGTGACGGGCGTTCTCCGGAACTCGACTTCTTAGTTACCAACTATGATCAACGGCTTGATAAATCAAGCTTATCACACTCTGCATCGGGCGTCGTTTTTTCTAATGAGGATGAAATATCGGTAGCTGGGTGTGCACTTCTGCCCATATACAATGTTGGCGGAGTTGCTGGTAAGGTTACTAGCAATGACTATAAGGAACTTTTAAGTAAGTTATATAGGGTAAGACTCAAGTCTGATATTACTTACAACTTTGCGTGGGGTTTTTTCAATCTACGAGAATATCGAAAAGCACACTTGCCTTTTGCAACCCCGTTTTATGAAAAATATGGGGTATCCCTTGATGCAGTTCTCGCCGTGGTTGCAGCTCTATTGTCCAGGGTGCCTTATATTTGGCAACAGACTGGCGTCAGTGCCTTTACTAGATTCCACCAAAGAGCATATGAAGGATCATGTCATACGAAATTTATTCTAGACGAAATAATGCTCTTTATTCCTGCTGCCTGCAAGACATTAGGAATTCACAAGTCAGCTATCCCCTCTGATGAGATCAAAAATGCGATTAAATTCTGGGAACTTGACGTTTCCAACCGAACAGATATCGACTTATCGTATTCTGGTCCTCACTACTTGTTCTTGCCCATTCACAGTGATCAGTTCTTCATAGATTATGCTTGGATTTTTCGGAGGCTCCATGACTTGTTTGTGGGCATATGGATACCCGACCAGAACTTCAAAGGTGATGCCTTAGAGAGTATTGTCCGAAAAGGTAAATCGAAGCTTCCCATCAAGCCCTACAGAGCCAGCAATGGAGAAAAACGCCAGATTGATTATGCCGTTGAATGCGGCTCTCATTTAGTAATCGCAGAATGTAAAGTTGTTGGTAAGTCAATTGGTTTTGACCGCGGCAAACCACAGGCAATTAAGCACCGGACCGATAATGTAGTAGAACTTGCTCTTTCCCAAGTCGATGACAAGGCTAGATGGTTGGCAGCTCATCCGGTAGGCACCAATTATGATATAACTGCGTATGACTACATTTTGCCCCTAGCAGTAAGTCCCTTTGTCGAGTTCATCCCAAGCCAAGACACACGTTATTGGGTGTCGAAAGATATTCCTCGGATCCTTACGCCAAAAGAGTTTGAGAACCTCCTCAATAATCGTGATGCTATCGTAAATGCCTTTAACAGGATTTCACTCCATTGAAGCACAACAACCTATACAGCAAAACAATTTAAATACCCACAACAACGATAATCTACAATCTGACAGTTTGTTCAGTAGAAGAAGCATTGCACCGCCTGCTTTCAGTGCTATAATGTAAAGTAGACTCGTCCCATAGCTGCTATAGTAATTGAGGCAATTAAGAGGTTGAAATGAAAAGCAAAAGTAGATGGTATTCAATTCTACTTATAGGGTTAGTTCTCTTACTGGCTAGCTCAGTCACTGGCTGTAGTTCAGGATATACTCAGGAGGACATAAATACAGCTTGGCAGGAAGGATATACACAAGGTTTCGCTGATGGGATTGCTCAATGTGAGCCGGCGCCAAATGGGACTGGTGGTGAAATTGGTGGGGAAAAGGAATTACCCTCTGGTGCAATCTGGTGGTATGAAGCTAAAGACCACATTGGAGATAGAACTACGGTGTGTGGGCCTGTTGTTGATGGTTATTGGTCTAGTGGCAGCAGTGGGAAACCCACTTTCCTAAATATTGGCGAACCTTACCCTGACCCAGACCGATTTACTGTGGTCATCTGGATTGATTATCGTTCCAATTTTCCTCAATCCCCAGAGGATTATTATTTGGGCAAGAATATCTGTGTTACCGGACTGATTACAGAGTATGAAGGGATTGCTCAAATTGAAGCTCAAAGCCCAACTCAAATCGAAGATCCTTAGACTACCTCTTATCACTGCCATCCTCTTGGGCATTGCCATAGGCTTAGGCATGGGATACCCTCTTTGGCATACCATTGATGTCCCTGAGATGGAGCAAGCACTGGTAGCCCGGGTAATTGATGGAGATACTATAGAGCTATCAGATGGCAGCTGTGTTCGCTATTTAGGTATTGATACACCGGAGTTTGGGGAATACTATGCCTCTGAGGCTACAGCTAAGAACAGAGAACTCGTAGAGGGTAAGGTTGTTGAGCTACAACGAGGCGAACGAGACTGTGATGAATACGGTCGTCTCCTTCGCTATGTTTACATCAATGGAATATTTGTGAACGCTGAATTAGTCGCTCAGGGATATGCAAGGTCATACATCTTCAACCCCGATGAACGGTATAGCCAAATTCTAGTGCAATTGGAGCAATACGCCAAAATGAAGAACCTTGGGCTATGGGGTCAATAGCACCGTTAGGAGGTTGAAGTGAAAACTGTTCGGAGAATCTCTTTGATTTTAGAATCTTTCATGGGTTATCAGCCATTCTTCTAAACAGTTAAAGCTTTCCTGCAAATTCTGCTCTACTATACTTCTCTTTAGCTATTAGACCTTTTACACGAGGTATAAATAACTAGAAAACCGCACCCAAAAAATGCAAACTACAATAAACTTCTCTCGAGCAATCCCCAGAGCTTTGTTTCCCTATTGACACCTCTGGGGCTGTTATCCTACTATTATTCAGAAGGCGCTATCCTTGGGAGCGAATGCTGCTTTGCCATGCGGTACATTGTCTACTAAAGGAAGCGCCTTCGATTTCATAAATAAAACTTGCTAACACTACTCTCCTCTCCAAAGTCCTAACTACAACCACGAGCCCAGGGGGTTCAGTTGCTAGCATGGGCTTAAACTTTATCTCTCAATTGACATTTTACAAGATGGCTAAATGTGTCCCACTTTTATTGAAGACTTTATATCCTGCTATACTAACAGGGGGTCGGAAACGCGAAGATTGAAGGCGACCAAGTTGGCAGGCAGTGTTTCTGAAATGGGCGAAGTAATCTGCCTAGTTGAACTTGTATGGGGTCATGGGTCATAGATTGGCATGGTCTCTGTTGAGACATAGTGTCCGGACTTTCCGAACCAGTTTGAGCCTGAAATCCTCAGGCAGTTGTGCAGCCAAGGGGAATATCTCCTCAAAGGGACGAAAATCTTGTGGCGCATAGGATGACTTCATGTCGAGTTTAGAGATATGCTGTGCGTAGAAGTAGTTCCCGTAGGGGATTACTAGCACTAAGATAGATTCAGGCCAGAACTTGCGATATTGCTTAATTTCATTGATTTTTATCCCCCACTTTCCGCTAGCAGTTCTTGACTTTACCTCCACCAAGTCTACGCGTTGTTCGTCTGGGTGCTTGACTAGTAGGTCAGGGGTCGAGCGGATTCTCTCGGCAGAATCCTTTTCCTCAAATGGTTGATTGTATAGTTTCCTTTTGAGATTTGGGAAGAAGCTCTCGTAACCGTAGGGATAAACTTCGTAGCCACATTTGTCTAGCAATAAGACTATGATATCTTTGAAGAAATATCCGAACATAAGGTGGTCATCGAAATCGAGGATACCCTCCCACTGTTTCGTTTCAGTATTGGGCTCTGTTCTCTCGTCGTCAAACTCAAAAATACCCATAGGGTAAAAACATCCCCTATCGCAAAGCATTTATCCTAATTATAGCATAATAAGATATACGGTATAACCCAAAGTTGACTGAACGATTTGACGAACTGTTCAGTCAGCTACTATAGGTGCAGGGTTTCTCCCGGTTTAGGAATAAGTACGTTCTTTGCCCACTGCGTAAATAACTCAGGATGCTCCGTATGAATCGGCACCACGGTCTTCGGATTGATCTCCGAAACGAGACGCTTGATATCTTCCTCGTACATGTGCCCAGAAGTATGGGCGTATTCAAGTTTCAGCCTACATAATTCAATCCACTTTAGCAAGCGTCTAAAAGACAACTCCATTTCTTCTTTAAAAGGTTCCGCTTTGCCGTAAACATAAGTCCCAGGTACAGTCCTCCCGTCGGGAGGCAAAAAGTGGAGTAAAGTGTGGGCACCGCTGGAGGTATATAGAAGATAACGTCCGGGCTCACCTAAAATTTCCTCTCTTAACGGCCCCCAAATAAAAATGTCATCCGGCAAGCAAATAAAATCAGGATTTTCTTCCTGTTTACCTCGTTGAGCCACTAAAAGAATCCCTTCGTGGGCCTGGCGATAGTCAGTATAGCTTTCAGCATATAAATCCTGCGGTAATCCGTACTTTCCGTATCTTGAAGCATAGAGTTTAAGACGTGAAAGGACCACCCTGAACTCACCTATCGCCGGTAGTCCAGGGCAGAGAACCTCAGGGCGATTCATATAGAGCAATAGATATGCTTTCTTTGAATCGAAGACCAGCGTGCGTCCACATTCTTTTGCCACTTTACTAACTAGCCTCATACGGTTCATATCAGCTGGCGACGCGTCATAAATAATTAGCCCGGTCTCATTTGAAAAGATATCCTGGCATTTCTGCTCTACCTCTAACTCGCTGGCCAAAGCATGGCTTTCAACTTCCTTTTCATCTTCAGATGGTGGCCCTAGTCTCGTTCCCTCACAGAGTAATATATCTATTCCGGTACTTTTACAGGCTGAAAGAAACTCCTCGCTATCGGCAATGGCATTACCGTGGAAGCGCATGTCTCCCGTATATGCAATCGTTTTATTCTCAACTTTAATAATGAAGGCACTGGCTCCCAGAACGGAATGGTCAACATCATAGCGTGTGATCTTTAGATTCCCTATTTCAAAGTCCTTTGCTTTTTCAACCGGAACCAGAGCATCCAGATTCATCCTTGTCTGCCAGTCTTCCCTTATATCATTCTTGAGTTCGATTGTTTTTCTACTTATCGGGGAGAGATATATGGGAATATCCGGGCGGAGCATGCCAAGGTAACCATAATGGTCAACGTGCGCGTGTGATAATAATACGCCATCAATACCACATGTCTCTTCCTCTCCGCATAAGGAAGGCGTGCCATCGGGCGCATAATTCACCGATAATCCGGCGTTTTTATATAGGCCACAAAGTCTTGGCAATATGCCGGTCTTAAAGAGATCCTCTATACAGGAAGGTCGCAATAAAGGGAACTCGAAGTATTCATCTTCCCGCGAGAATGAAGTGCCAAAGTCCAAGAATATTCGGGTGTCATCTGCTTCCAGCAGAATCTTGTTGCCGCCAATTTCTCCAACTCCACCATAGAATGTCAGATTTATCGTCATTTCGCCCCTCCCTGTGTAAGTTATTGTTGGTTATGCTATTTTAAACCCTGTCTTGACTTATAGCAATATCTCAGCTATATTTGTAGCAAACAAGGGACACCTGCCAAGTGAGGAATAATGAATAGACTAAACAGGAACCACACAAACAATCGCATGATACACATTCGCCTGCCGGAAAACCTGCATAAGCGTTTGCGTATAAGAGCTGCAGAGACTGACCAGACAATTCAAGACTGGGTGGTAGAAGCATTGGATGCTGAGCTAAACCGGCAGGAAAAGGAGAAACGGGCGATATGAGTAAGAAGCTGTCCATAAAAAAGAAGGTAAAGTACGAAGCGCCCAATCTATTTGCTGAGAGAATAGAAGAATTCAAGGATATGTTCCCCGAGGTACTTACAGAAGGGAAGATTGACTTTGACAAGCTGAAGACGGCCCTGGGTGAGGAAACCGACGGTAAACCGGAGAGATATTCCTTTACCTGGGCGGGTAAGAAGGATGCTATCAGGCTGCTGCAGGTTCCAAGCCGCGCCACTCTCATCCCGGATAAAGATGAGTCAGTAGATTTTGACACTACGCAGAACATCTTTATCGAAGGTGATAATCTGGAAGTACTCAAGCTGCTCTGGAAGCCGTATTTCGGCAGGGTCAAGATGATATATATTGACCCGCCATATAGTACAGGGAATGATTTCATATACAACGATAATTTCACAGATCCTTTAGACACATATTTAAAACTCACCGGGCAGAAGGATACTGAAGGCAATCTTTTGACGAGTAATCCACAGACAAGCGGGCGCTATCATTCGTCTTGGTTATCCATGCTCTATCCTAGGTTATTTCTTGCCCGTCAACTACTCCAGAACGACGGTGTAATTTTTGTAAGTATCGATGATAATGAAGTACATAATCTAAGACATTTGATGAATGAGGTGTTCGGAGAAGAGAATTTCATTGCACAAATTACTATCCAAAGTAATCCTCGCGGAAGGCAAGCTGAACGTTTCGTTGCAACTGTCCACGAATATTTACTCGTATACTCAAAAGACATTGACTATTGCATGCTATCAGGCTCGTCTTTAACAGAGGAGCAAATGAAAGACTATAAATATCAGGATGAAGATGGCAAAAAATATAGACTACTTGGGTTACGGCAAAGAGGGTCAGCTTCACGGAGGGAAGATAGGCCAAACATGTATTATCCACTATATGTTGATCCTATAAGTCGTGCAGTGTCAACGAATAAAGATTCTCGTTTCACACAGGAAGTGCTACCAAAGAAGTCTACAGGGGCTGATGGTAGATGGATGTGGGCTAAGGAAAAAGTTCAGAAGGAAATTAAAAGAGTTGAAGCACGTCTAATTTCCAAACGTAATGAATGGGATATATTCATTAGGGACTATTTACAGACTGCAGAAGGAAAGACACGGACGAGTAAACTAAAGACTATATGGGTAGATAAAGCAATCAATTATCAAAGTGGGACGCAAGAAGTGAAGGAGCTTCTTGGAGAGGGAATTTATGAATTTCCGAAACCTACTGCTTTGTTGAATGAAATAGTCACTATGGTGGGTGACGCGAACGCTACTTACTTAGATTTCTTTGCTGGTTCTTGTACAACAGCGCACACAGTATTGGAAATGAATCGGAGAGATGATGGTGACAGACAATTCATTATGGTTCAATTACCAGAGCCAACCCCCCAAGATTCTATTGCAAGGAAAGCGGGGTATAATACCATTGTGGATATTGGAAAAGAGCGCATCCGTCATGTTATTGGCAAAATGAATAATGATTCTAAAGGAAAGATGGATTTGAACAACCGTGAAAAGCCTGAAGATTTAGGGTTCAAAGTTTTCAAGCTGGCCGAATCCAATTACAAGCCGTGGGCAGGTGTCGAAGAGAAGGATCCGGAAGAATATGCCAAACAGATGGAACTTTACCTGGATCCTTTAGTAGAGAGCTGGAAAGCGGAGAACGTCATATACGAGGTAGCACTTAAAGAAGGTTATAATCTCACCTGCAGTATTGAGATTGTTCCTAAGACTACCAAGAATAAAATTTGGAAAGTAACCGATGAAGATAAAGAGCAATATTTTCACGTCTGCCTTGACGAGAAAATTGATGAAAAAGCAATAAAAGCGCTTGAGCTGAATACTGATAATCTATTCATCTGTCGGGATATAGCTCTCACTGATGAGCTGGCAGCTAACCTGGCGCTTCAATGCAATTTGAAAGTGATTTAAGGGCTTCAGAATGGAATTTAAGTTCAACGCCAACCAGGAATACCAGATAACGGCAATAGAGTCGGTTGTCAACCTTTTAAACGGCCAGAATCGTATTGAGGTAGATTTGTCATTTGCTCTTGGGGCCGGCTTTGCTGCCGTACCCAACCGTCTTGACCTTGACGACGACGCGATTCTTAAGAATCTACAGGGCATTCAGGCGCAGAATAGCCTTGAGGCTGATGAAGGCCTGAAAATAATCGAGGCGGAGATAGAGACTGCTAGCGGTGCGAAGAATATAAAATTCCCCAATTTCTCGGTTGAGATGGAGACCGGTACCGGTAAGACATATGTATACCTTCGGACAGCTCTTGAGCTATTCCGGCAGTACGGCATGCGAAAGTTTATCGTCATCGTCCCGTCAGTGGCCATTAGAGAAGGGGTTTTGAAAACCTTAAAGATAACAGAGAAGCATTTTGCCAACCTTTTTGGGAATACCCCATATAGATACTATGTTTATGATTCCTCGAATCTTTCACAGATAAGACAGTTCGCCCTCTCTACCAGTGTTGAAATTATGGTTATGACTATCGACTCATTCAACAAGGCTACTAATGTAATTAGGCAATCAACCGACCGGCTACAGGGAGAAACGCCTATCTATCTGGTACAGGCAACACGTCCTATCTTAATCCTCGACGAACCTCAGAATATGGAAAGCGAGTTACGGGTACAAGCACTGTCGGCACTGGACCCGTTGTTTGCCTTACGTTATAGTGCTACTCACCGGAATCCGTATAACCTGATATACCGGCTTACTCCCTTTGACGCATATAGGCAGGGGTTAGTGAAACGGATAGAAGTAGCTTCAGTTGTAAAAGAGGATGATGTCGACCAGGTGTTTCTCAGACTCGGCAGCGTTTCAACTCAAAAGCATACAATCACCGCTCGAATAGCTGTTTATAAACTAATGAGTGGTGGAGTAATCAGAGAACAGACGGTAACGGTTAGACCCGGTGATAGCTTGGAAGATAAAACTGGTCGTCCAGAGTACGCTCCGTTTGTGATAGACGAGATTAATCCCGGGCAAAATTCTGTCCTCTTTGCTAACGGCGTCGAACTTACGGTGGGCGAGTCAAAAGGTGCCGACAAAGAAGCAATTTTCGAAGCACAGATCAAGTACACACTTGAGGAGCATTTCCGAAAGCAACGCAGGTATAAGGACCAAGGCATTAAGGTTCTTTCTCTCTTTTTTATTGATAGAGTCGATAATTATGCACCTAGTAACGGACTGATTAGAAAGCTATTCATTGAAGCCTTTAATGAGCTCACACAAACCTATACTGAATGGCAAGGTTTTAATGCTGGCGAAGTTCAGGCAGCTTACTTTGCCGAAAAAAGGCACCGAGGTGGTATTGTTGAATCAGTCGACTCCATCAGTGGAAAAACTAAAGAGGACGAAGCTACGTATAACCTGATCATGCGTGATAAAGAAAAACTACTGTCTTTTAGTGAGCCAGTCTCATTTATATTCTCCCACTCAGCATTGCGTGAAGGATGGGACAATCCTAACGTATTTCAGATTTGCACTCTTAACCAAACCGCCTCAGAAATCAAGAAACGGCAAGAAGTTGGTCGAGGAGTCAGATTGTCAGTCAATCAGTCCGGTGACCGCATACAGGATGGGAAGGTAAATGTCTTAACGGTGGTTGCCAATGAAAGCTACGAGAGATATGTTGCCACGTTACAACAGGAGATCGAAGAGGAATATGGCAAAGAAGGGCTACCACCTAAACCTGCCAATGCGCGCAAGCGAGGGATCGCTAAACTCCGTAAGGAATTCACTCTGAGGCCTGAGTTTAAGGAACTCTGGGACAAAATAAAGCACAAAACTCGGTATACTGTAAAAATAGATACCGACAAGCTTATTGATGAAGTAGTTTCAGAACTCGATAAAGTTGAAGTTAAACCACCGCGAATCGCGATTACAAAAGCACATATTCAGGCGGGTAAAGAGGAGGATACGTTCCAGGCTTTGCAAATGAGTGCCGCGAAATCCGTACAAGACCTGTCAGGGCGTTTCCCATTGCCAAATATATTGGAGATCATGTCAAATTTAATGGAACACTCTACTCCTCGTGTTTCCATTAGCCGCAGAACACTCTTAGAGATTTTTAAGCACATTGATAATAAGAAGGCCGCGACGAACAATCCACATGGATTTGCTACGGCTGCAGTTCAGGTTATCAAGAACAAATTAGCGGAGCACTTAGTAAGAGGAATCAAATACTTCAAGATAAATGGATGGTACGAGATGACACAGTTTGAAGTAGAAACGGAGAACTGGTTAGATTATATGGTACCGACAGGGAGAGCGATTTATGACCATGTAGTTTTTGAATCTGATGTTGAAAAGAACTTTATCGAAGGTTTAGAGCATCATGATGCTGTCAAGCTCTATTTGAAACTACCAAACTGGTTCACTGTTTTGACTCCGGTGGGAGAGTACAATCCCGATTGGGCGATAGTCATGGAAGAAAGAGACGAGTATGGCAACCCAACCGATAAGCCATTGTTATACTTGGTTAGGGAGACCAAGGATACGCTAAATCTAGATGCTCTACGCCCGGATGAACGTCGAAAGATTCTATGTGGGGAGCAACACTTCAAAGAAGCGTTGGGTGTAGACTATAAGGTTGTTACAAGAGCCAGTGAGCTGCCTTAGTAATATCTACCACAGAGCCAGAAATTTACTTGAAAACAGCTATCTCCTAAACAAAACTGACTTATGTTCACCTCTACCAGTGTCTGTGGGAAACACAAGGCGGATTATATATCAATTGATTAGTAGACTTGACATTATATATCAATTGATATATAATAACCAAAATATACTAGGTGGGGAGAAATTGAATGATCCTAGAAAACAAGCGATCCGGGATTTCTTAGAAGAGGTTAAGCAGACGATAGCGGGGGCAAGCAGTGGTTATCAGAGTTGGGTTCTTGTAAAGCGCAAAGAGAATGTTGAGTGCATGGCTAAACTTGGGTTCAATTACAATGATGTACGTGACGCTATTCTAGAACTTTCTGTTGCGGACTACTGCGAAGGACCTTTACAAGACCGGGATATGCCAGGTGATCTGTGGGTATTTGGCAAGGTCATAGGTGGTGGAGAAATATATATTAAACTGAAGTTGGCCAGCTTTGGCAATCTCAAGAAACTCAGAATAGTATCCTTCCATCCGGCTAAGGAGTCACTATGCTACCCGTATAGCCCTTAATAAAAAGAATGAAGGAGGATTATGATGACTACTACGGTTCGCGGTCTTTGTTCAAATTGTGAGAAGGAAACTACTCTGGAACTGAAAACTAAAGAGGAAGTGATTCCCGTTAGAAATGAGCCTATAAAGGTAGAGGTTCAATATTCTAAATGTGTCCAATGTGGCGATGAGGTCTTTGACCCAAATCTAAGCGTAGACCCATTTGACTTAGCTTATAGAGAGTATCGTAAGAAACATGGTTTTCTTCAACCTGAAGAAGTCAGGGATTGGCGAAAAGCAAACAAGTTGACTCAAAGCGAGTTGGCAAAACTACTTGGCTTGGGGATGGCAACAATTAGCCGTTACGAAAACGGAGCTCTTCAAGACCCGTCACATGAGAAACTCCTGAGGTTGGCAATGAATCCTCCTAACCTCTTGAGGCTCGTAGAGAAGTCTGAAGGCGTGTTCACCGAGGCTAAGAAAAGAAGATTAGTGGAAGCCCTCCAAGAAGTCGAAGCGGACGCGCACTCCATTGATTCATCCATCATCGTTAGCTTTGGCAACTACGAGCCTAACGAGTATAGCGGCTACAGAAAGCTCGATCTAGCGAAACTATATAATGCCATCCTCTTTTTCTGCAAAGAGGGCGTGTTGAAAACGAAGCTCAACAAACTGCTATTCTATGCTGATTTCAAGCATTACAAAGAGTACGTACTTTCTATCACTGGTGCCCGATATGCGTGTATACCTTTTGGTCCCGCACCTGACAACTATGAGATTTACTATGGGGCTTTGTCTTTGCAGAAGGCTATTGAGTTCATAGAGGAAGTGTATCCGCCCAAGTACGGAGGCGAGTCTGTTGTTGGTGAGATTATCCAGGCTGCGAAGAAGCCTGACTTGAGTTTGTTTTCTGCCAGCGAGATTCGCATCATGGCTTCCGTACAGGAAGATTTCAAAGAATATAACGCGAGGGAGATAACAGAGTTTTCGCATAAAGAGGCAGGTTACCAGGAAACACAAAATGGTAGCATCATCTCATATAACTACGCCAAAAAACTAAATTACTAGCTAGCTATTCGGGAATATGAGGTGTGATTAAGGTGCTAACTGAATCACAGCGAGGTGCAATCATCAAGAGGCGCGGGAGGTGGTGCGATAGGGATGGCAGTGTGCACACCTATGACAATCTCGAAATACATCACAAGGATCGCAACCAAGGGAATGATTCTCCGAGCAACTTGAGGGTACTCTGCAAGGGGCAATATAGTGAGAGTAAAATCAGCACATGAAGCTGCGCGGAGGTATGCTGAGAAATCGCTTGTGGCCTTTCTTGAAGGAGGAAGGTACAGCCGGGATCATAAACCCAAGAGTCTTGCTTGGATCCTAGGTGTTATTGAGTCATCTGGCATCTGTGGACCGGAACTCGCGTTGATCTTTCAAGGCCTGAGTGGGTATGGTGATCCAGAGAGGCTTCAAAGCGTTTTTCATGAATGCAGGCGACGCGCTCTTTTCTAACTGGAACGGCTAGCCGAAGAAAGAAGACGCTATTTTGATACTATCGCGGTGCGATTAATGGCGTACAAGACAGTCCTGGTGTAGCAAATATGGATATTCAAGAGATTGCGATGAATACCTTCACTATATCAGCGTTGTTGCTTACAGCCACTATCGTCATCTTGAACTATTCGTGGAAGAGGCTCAGAACCCTAATTAGAACAATGCCAGAGGGTAAGCGGCGAGTCATGTTCAACCTGAGGTCAATTTCCGACCCTAACGAGGCCGATAAATGCGCCTATATTGCTCTGCAATTCCTCTCGTGTGTGTTTCTAATTATCTCCTTCGCAGGTGCACTCGCGGCGGTGTTTGAAATGTCCGGTGTGATGGCCGGTGACACGGGTGGCCTGTATGCGGCGGAGAACTTTGAATTTGCCGTTGTTGCCATGCGCCTTGCAGTCTTCTGCCTCTTCATCGGAATATTCTCTTCGGCGATTGTCTATCTTGAGGACTTGGTAGCTCTCTACACCGGCGAACCAAGCGTCGCGACGACCAAGTTAGAAAAGCTTCCAAAGCGAGCACTGAAGGACAAGGCTTGGTCATACACCTCGGTAGGTCTGCTGTGCGGGTTTCCGGTAGTCTTACTTCTGATAGAACTGTTTGTTCCATTCAATCAGTGGGTGAAGATGGCTATTGCCTTGGCTGTGGGTATTGCCCTCCTTGCAGGTGCGCGCTTTGGTTATCGACTCTATGTTCGAATCCGGAGCAGGCGTGTTCCTACCCGAGGAACCAGATGACACTGCCCCAGAGTGAGCGGTGCTACCTGTCAGAGAAGGCTCTAACAAATTGAATTTCTAGGGCACCCAAGTAATTCTTGAACGCTAGTCAAGCCGAATAAAAGCCTGAATCCTTACCTTATTGCACGATTGGGCGAATTGTTGGATCACACTTCATGGAATGTTCAACTCGGACCAGCCACTATGACCCTTACTCTCTCCTTCCTTCACCAGGGTTTTAACCACCGATGGCTCAGCTAGGGTGCTGGTATCATCTAGGTCATTGGCTAGTTAGACCAAACCCAGCTAGTCCCAGGGCACCTGGATTAGCCCGCTGAGCATCATCTTTTGCCATTAGGAAACTTTCTGAAATTTAAATTGCTTTAGCCTGTCCCTTTGTAGCCGACCAGCTTTTTAAGGTCCTCCACACACTGCGGATTCTCAATAGTGGTAGTGTCTCCTATTGGTTCGTCTTTAACCAGACTCTTCAAAATCCGGCGCATAATCTTGCCGCTCCTCGTCCTTGGGACCGCCTTGGCAAATATAATCCTATCTGGACGACAGGTGGGGCCAAGCACTTTAACCACTTGATCCATAAGCTCCTTAGAGAGCTTGTCTGATGGCTCTTCATTCTTAAGCCTGACAAAAGCCCAGGGGGTCTCACCTTTAATCTCATGCGGAGCTGCCACTACGGCGCACTCAGCCACAGCCTCGTGCGTGCCTATGGCATTCTCCACTTCAGCAGTGGAAAGCCTATGACCGGCAACCTTCATTACGTCGTCCACTCTTCCGGTGAGGCGGAAGTTACCTTTCCTAACCAATCTCGCCCCGTCACTAGTAAAGTAAGCCCCATTACCATATTGACTCCAGTAGTTTTCCTGATACATTTCAGGGTTCTTGTAAATACCTCTGAGCATGCCTGGACCAAACGGACTCCTCTGAACCAGATAGCCGCCCTCGTCTAAGCCCAAGGACTTTCCTTCCTCATCAAGGACTTCATGTCGAGTTCCAGGGAAGCTCCTGCCGGCAACGGTGGGGATGAAGGGACCTATGCCAGGCAGGGCATTAATCAGAGTGCCCCCAGTTTCTGTCTGCCACCAGGTATCAATTATGGGGCATCGTCCACCACCGACCTTCTCGAAATACCACATCCAGGCATCCTTGTTGATTGGCTCACCTACAGTGGCTAACAGGCGAAGGGAGCTCAGGTCGTGCTTCTCTGGCCAGTCATCGCCCCAGCCCATAAACATTCTTATCAGTGTTGGTGCGGTATAAAACACGGTCACGCCGTGCTTTTCTATTATCTGCCACACTCTACCTCGGTCAGGGTAATCAGGGGCTCCTTCATAGAATATCTGGGTAGCACCCACAGACAGCGGACCATAAACATTGTAGGTGTGGCCTGTAACCCAACCAATGTCGGAGGTGCACCAAAATACATCATCATCATGGAGGTCAAAGTCCCACTTCGTTGTCCAATAGGCTTGAGTCATATAGCCACCGGTGGTGTGGATGACTCCCTTTGGCTTCCCAGTGGTGCCACTGGTATAAAGGATATACAGCGGGTCTTCGCTATCCATTACCTCAGGTTCACAGTAAAGGTCAGCCTTTGCTATCAGCTCATGCCACCAGTGGTCTCTGCCCTCAACCCAGTTTACCTCCTGTCCGGTTCGCTTAAACACCACCACATCCTTTACACCTGTTCCCTTCACTGCCTCATCGGCATTATTTTTCAAATTTACCGGGCGCCCACGGCGATAATAACCGTCACAGGTGACCAGGGCTTTGGAGCCGGCATCAATTATCCTGTCTTTAAGTGATTCAGCGCTAAAGGCAGAGAAGACGACACTATGTGGTGCCCCAATGCGAGCACAAGCTAGCATTGCTATCTGAGCCTCCGGTATCATCGGCAGATAGATACTAACCCTGTCTCCCCGCTTAATGCCAAGACCTTTCAAAACATTGGCAAACTTGTTGACCTCACGATAAAGGTCATAATAGGTCAGCGTTTTGTTTTGCTCATCAATAGGCTCTCGTACCCCTATTATGGCTACTTTGTTCCTCCGCCAGGTTTTAATATGTCTATCTACGCAGTTGTAGCAGGCATTTAGCTTACCACCAATAGCCCACTTAAAATATGGTAGTTCCTCGTTATAAGGTTTATCCCATTCTCGGTACCAATCAAGCCCTTCACGGGCTAATTTAGCCCAAAATGCCACCGGGTCCTTATCTGCCTCTTCATATATCGATTTGTCGCTTACCCACGCTTTCTTCTTCATCTCCTCGCTAGGCCAAAATATATCTCCGTTGTTA
>Ga0163203_1000116_pt1 | contig 20130 bp, 21 predicted proteins | sample PL_2010_330m_FD_113534 | JGI IMG/M metagenome (GOLD analysis project Ga0163203, IMG submission 113534) | Freshwater microbial communities from Powell Lake, British Columbia, Canada to study Microbial Dark Matter (Phase II) - PL_2010_330m | ecosystem: Environmental > Aquatic > Freshwater > Lake ... | reverse complement strand
GTAATACGGGGCGTACCAAGGGTACGTCACAATATTAGTGGATGACACCGGGACCATATTTGTTACGCTGATGGCATACTGGCTGGCAGGCGCCCCGGATATCCCAATAAACCCGCTCACATGCCCGCCCGTTGGGAACTGCCGGTAGCACCACAGATAGGTTTCCCGCATGTCGAGGTCGTTCGTCTGCACACAATAAGTCACCATAGAATCCATAACACCATTGGTTACCTCCTGAGACGTGGGCCACGCAGCTGGTGATCCGTATCCACCATTGGGGCCCCCACCGTCATCGGCATAATATGTAGCATTATACTCCCCCAGCATACCACCGGGGCAGTGGTTCTCGCGTACCCACCTGAAATTTTCCGGTACCGCCATGATAAATGGATCTTCCGCCGTCCCACTGCCCGCGGGTTCCACTGCATCGGGCTCCAGGATATAGCACCTGCCAGACGCATTTGTGTGTAACACTCCCGGAGAAAACCCGACGTCTACATAGCTGGTAGAGCACACCCCGATGTAGCCCGTGTCCGGCACCCTGTACGGGACCTCGTTAGTAAACACAGAGACAACATTGGTGTACTCATAGAAAGGAACATCAACAACGTTAGTGACCGGGGGGGCAACAACATAACTATAGCTAACCCAGTATGGATAATTAGTAGCAACAGTCAGATCATCCCGTAGAAAAAAGGCATTGGTCGGGGTAAAAACAGCATCCTCACCGGCGCCTATCTGCCCATATGGCACCGTGTTTGTAAGCATCGCCCCGCCGGGGTAATTAGTAAAGATTGCATCCCAGGTTACATTAGTCAAGCCACCGGCGCTGTTTGTATACACGACAGTAGGATAATAATTCGTGGTCCATGCTTCATAGATAACCGGGAGGACATTTGTATAGGGCACTAGCGTTTCACTAAGGACCATACGCACGTCAGCGGTGTACACACTCGGTGCATAGATAGCCGGCGGAACCACAGACGTAGAATTAAATGACTCCGTGTGGGTATCCCACCCGGTCTCTCGTCGATATAGTTGATTATACAGTTTAGTAACAGCAGCGTTGGTCCCACCACCTGATATAAATGGGGTCTCTGTACGCAGTACTGAAACTGTGCCTGCGTTAAGCTCTCCCATAGTGACCCTGCCGGGGCCCACCCCAAGCGCCTCGGCAACGGTGATACCTATGGTGCCCGTAAGCGTTACGACCGCAGCAGTGGACACCGTGTCTGAAAAGTCAACTCTGCCTACCCATACTTCGTCAGCCTCAGCTACCCCGATAGTATGTGCATAGGGCGCTGTAATATCGGCATTATAGACAGTGACTGTCTGCCCAGAGGCAAACTGATAAAATCCTGTAGTGGAAAACCTGAGCACCCCTCCGGCTGTCAGTATCTCCTCCACCGTATTAGACATACCGGCAACGATAACGCTGTGCACCATCGAGGTCATCCCGGTAGAAGAGAACATCCCTGAAGGTATATTTGTACGGAACCGATAAACCTCGGTGGCTGCTTCAGTTAAAGTGGACGCAGCGATCATATCCCTAGAGACAGTAATAACCTGCCGTGAAGGCAGGCGCCGCCCCACCTCCTGTGCCAGAAGTATACAGGACACAAAGAAAAACAGTGACGCTCCCAATGTTAGTGCCCTGCGGATCATAACTCCACCAAGTTCGCGTAATGGACTACAAGTGCCATCCCGTCTGAAGTTACCAGCGACCCGTTAACCTGCGCCTTGGTGACAACGGTCATGGACTCACCACCGATCGCACGCTCTTCGGTCACAAAGGTGGCATCCTGCACAGTGTTAAGTGTCACCCCGTTAAGGGTGACATCCATCATAGGGGACACCACGTTATGCGCCGCTGGAAAAACAGCAAGTATGCCCATTCCAGCCACAGTACCGTACACGGACATATTAGTATCCTGCGTTCTTAAGCTAATCATGTCACTCTCCTATTATGCGGGTGTCCAGTAACGGACCTGGATAACATCAGCAGCAACTACGGCATAGGTGCTCCCGACAAAGGTGATAGCAGTGGTAGTTTCCCCGTTATGATCCAGCGAAGTAAACGCCACGTCGCCACCAGTAGAAGCATCCGGGTCCCGGGTAGTCATTCGAAGCCCGTTAAGAAACACCGCTGGCCATGTGCCGGGAGCTACCGGGTAAGATAGGTAAATCGGGGGCATCGTACTCGGGTTGTAAATGAATACCTCGTCAACAGGTGACGCGTTAGCGCCAGTTCCTATCTGCACAGAAATCTCCTGTACAGTCAACGCTGCTGCATCCCTTGGGGAATACGCCGCTATGTTACGTTCTAAGGACATTTCCATTCTCCTTCGTTATAAAAAGACCAGCCCCGCCCCGGCATACGGGGTGGGGCCGGTTAATTAACAGTAACTAAAGTTTACCCTTAGGAAACCGTAACTGCATATCCTGCGGGGAAGTTAGCCGCGGTGAAATCGGTCACTGCGGTTCCACTGCCCTCAACGCTATTAAGATCGCTGATAGCGATGCCGTACTCCGGAGCGTTGCGTGTAACCACAACCATGCCGTAGATAGTACCGTCAACACCACCCTTGTCAATGACTGTGATATCAACCGGGGTGCCAGGCCCGACGTCAAGTGCCTTATTGCATTTAACTGTGATGACCGTATTGAGGATCGCCTCACCAGCTGCAGCAGGCTCCACATCTGTAGAGACAATGCTGGCTGCATCGCCGGTATCCTCATCAATGTTGATGGGGTATCGGGCCTGCAAAGTCTCGTTGCAACGACGGTACACAATAGCTGTGGTGTCAACAAAGTTGTCATCCGGGCGTGGTACAATCTCGTACGTGCCATAGAAGTTACCGACTTTACCGAACGGGTTGGTGGTCTTATCCAGAATATTCAGGAACCCCCAGGATCCGTTGAGCCCCTTACGAGGCAGGAACGTGGTACCACTCCCGAGCTGCGGTGAGTCGGGTACGAACTGATTAGTAAACACATTGTTCATGAACAATGGTGAAATAGCCAGCTCGGCCTTGATATAGTCCATGTTCTCTTCAGGGATACCGATGCCGTTAACGCCGGTGCGACCCAGCTTACGCGGGGCAACATACTCAGCAAGAAACAGTTTAGTAGAAGAATCAGAACCAAAGTTGGTAATGCCGGCTGCAGCAGCAGCTGCCGCTGTTACAATACTTGAGATCTTAAACCGCAACTGAGCCATGTCCTCGATAATGGCATAGTAACGGAAGGTCTTCAGGAGCATCCCGTAGTCCTTAATCAGGGCCATAGGCATGGCCTGACGCCAATCCTCACGATAATCCTTGCTTCCCTTGATCATCTTCTCGAAGTCACGGGTTGAGATAGGGAGACCGAACACCGGGCGTCCACCTTCCATACCGATACCGGAATGGGGGGCACGGATCAGAAGTCCGTCGTTAATGAAATCGAGTACGTCGAAGTTCAGCGGCTGTACCTGAGAAGTAACCGGCAACAGCATAAACGGAACTGTTGACAACTTAGTCTTGGCTTCCACTTCTGCGGCTGTACCATAGGCGTACGGATTATAATAGAACTGCTCTTCAGCAGTGGTACTCTCACCGCCGTTCGTCATAATAAACGAACGCGCGTTATTAACCGCTGCGAAGATATAATTATCACGGTTCCATACTTCCTGCTGGCTCAGGCCGAACTCGACACCCTGCTGCAGAATCCAGGACAACTGCTTACGCGCATCCTGTGTGAACCGGAACATATCCTGGTTAATAGGATCGGATGCCCAGGACATATTTTTCCCACCCCACTGAAGATTTTCCCAGCTGTAGCCATAGGTTACAGGATCAGGATATGTAGCCGGATAAGTCTGCCCGTTGATACTACCTGTCGCACCGGTTCCAGTGCCTGTAATAGCATAGTCAACCACGTCATCCCAGTGAGCCAGACCTGCATAATGCACAAGGCCGCCACGGAAAACATTGGTTTCTTTCCTTGCCCCGTTATAAAGGGCATACTCCCCGCGAGGAACGCGGTCAAGCCACCACCGGGGTTGCAGGATGGTCATTTTCTGAATGAACGGCTCGAAGACCTGCGCCTGTTTCGCCATTACCTGAGTATATTTCTGACCCGCTTCAAGCGGAGATGAGGGTTGCTGGACAGGACCGTCCAGAGTACGGGATCCCATAACACCGGAATAATCAACTAAGCCGGTGGAACCCGCTGTTCCAATTGAATCCGCGCCACGTCCGAACGCAGCATTATCAGCAGGAAGATTCCCTGTGCGTGTAAAAGTATCAGCCATAATAAGCCTCCTATCGGTATAGTACCGAAGATTTAAAAGATTAACGATATGTGTCGCAAAAAGGACTGCGAACCTAATCCCTGTCGGGGTAGACAGAATAATCCCCTAAAGCTCCGGTCACCAGGGAAGGCCAGAAAAATGTATTTACACCCAGTTGATAGTTACACGATACAAAAAGGAGGGCTGCTTGTCAACCCCCCTTTTTAATTTTTATTTACTTACCTGCGTGGCTACCTTCTGAATGAACCTTGCAGCTGCTGTACCGTGTCTTCTACCAGAGACTCCCTGAGCTCGGATATATTGTTATTGTCAAACCGTCGATCAGTAACTGGAGCCACTTTTTCGGGCATCCCGTTACTGGGGGACACACCAAGTTCGGTCATACCTGCGGTAGTCCCCATCTGCTGTTCCAAGGCGGCTATCTTTCTCGCCTGCTCCCGGATTATATACTGCATAGTAGGGGCGGCAAAACCATCAGCCGCTTTACGGATCAACTCATCCTCGGTAGCTGTCTGAACAAACCCGGCGAACGCGCTCCGGTACTTCGCTGCCGCCTGCTGGGTTTCCGGAGTGCCGTTGTCTGTGTAGACAAAACACCCACCCTCAGCCGCTTCACGTAGCGCCGCTGCCGCCGCTGTTTTACGGGCTGCTATCTTAGCCTTAGTTGACTCTGCACTCCCGGTTATCTCTATAGCGGATGAAGTGTTTTTCCACTCGTCAAGCGCGGCCTTTCTTTCGATAAGAACCCCCTGCGTCTCCTGCCATGCGTTGGTTATCATACCTGCCACAACATTACTTGTATCTGATAACGCGTCAGTCAATGCCTCAGGTGTTGCGTTAAGATAACCCCGCGCTGTTGCTTCAGCCTTAGCCGGGTCAACAGCAGCGAACTGTGTCAGTGCCTGAGACAGCTTTGATATAATAGACTGAACCCGCCCGTCGTACCGGGCCTTAAATGACGGACTGGCCTCCAGGTTAACGCGCCCTACCAGGTCCTCAAGTTCCTTGATACGCGCTTCCTTAGCTGCTATCTCATCAGATATCTTAACACGCGCTTCCCCGCTCAGGCTACCTGACTCTTCCTGCAACTTGGCTTTGAGCGCCTCGTTTTCCTCAAGCAGCGTTTTATTCTCAATTCTGTATTTACTGAACGCATGCCCGACACGAGGGTCTACCTGGGCCTGCTGTTCTACGGCATGCAGTTCCTCATCAGATACCGGCACCTGAGGGGCCACTTCCTCCTTCGGCGGCCTAACCACCGTCTCAGGAGCTTTCCCGATAGAGTCCAGAAAACCGAGGGTAAGCTCGTCAACTGGTGGTTGGGCAGCTGGTGGTTGGGCAGCTGGTGGTTGGGCAGCTGGCGGTTGGGCAGCTGGCGGTTGGGCAGCTGGCGGTTGGGCAGCTGGCGGTTGGGCAGCTGGTGGTTGGGCACCGGTCGCCATCGCGGCCACTGTTTCGCTGGTCGCGTCAATAACCGCGTTTCCGATACTGTCTGTTCCTGCAAGTATCTGCGCTCTCTCTTCTTGTTCTGTCATTTAGTCGTCTCCATTTCACGCCGGTGTTGAATAATCTGGGGTGGGGAGGGCGGTCTCCCCGGGTTGCTCAAACACATGAGCAAAAAGAATAGTCGGGTCAGTCATGACCTGCGTGGCCAGTTGCAACCCAGTTGTAAGTCCAAAATTAACACTGACGTCCACAGCAACCAACCCGCAGGGTGGGTTCATGGCCAGCGTGCTCATACAGTCACGTACTCGTTTAGTGACCGGGTCGTCAAGCCACCGCTTAAGCTCAACTGCAGACCCCGAAGGCCCCCATACATCACCAGCCTCTTTAAGCGGGTTAGTGACAAGGACCCCATTAACACATCCATAAGCGGAGTCAATCCGCATCTTTGCCTGTATATCCATAGTTCTCTCCTAGTTCTCTCTTGGCCCACTCCCTATACAGGGAACCGCTCCTGTAACAAATACCCCTCAAGCTGCCATATTTTGTTGCGGGCCTCTTTAAAAGAAACCGACTCACCAATCTCCTGATCAAAATTCTCAGGGGACACACAAGCCGCCTCACCACGAACAGTGTAGCCGTTCTGAAGTGTAATCTCACAGACCATGCACTTGCCACTCGGCAGCTTAGTGTATGTTACGTTCCTGATTTTGGCATCAATATCAGTCGGGGTGAGCCTTGGGGCGATCAGGCCCTTTTCTTTAATTCTTGCTTCTGTTTCTTGTTCTGTCATTGTTATCTCCTTATTGATATTCCGGAACCCCGGAGTAGTCATCTTCTCCAGTCAAAGCGTCAATGTCACCGACGGGGAACGGCGCTGCATCTATGGGGATGGTATCCCGCCCCATAGCGTCTGTACCCTGCTCCATCCTGGCTGTGTCTCTGGAGATCTGCCGTTTAGTGTCAGCCTCGGCCTCAAGCAGCTTTATCTCCCGATCATATTCCACCTTCTTCAAACGGGCCTCCTGCATAAGGTCCTGTTCACGGATCTTGAGCTCAGCTTTCTTATTTATATCATGCATGGCAACCGCTGTTTCCTGGCTATCGGCCTTCTGCCGAAGTGCTTCCATCTCCTCCTGCTGCCGTTTCTGCTCTGCTTCACGCTGCCGCTCTATCGTACCCGCCATCATAGTAAGCCCCTTGATGATAGGCGCCATCGAAGAAAGCTGTTTGGACACAACTGATGCTTTCTCCTTCATACCCGGCTGCTGCCCACCTATAGCAAGATGCTGCTGTACATGGTTACTGACCGCCTGAAGTACATCCAGTGTCTGCTGGGGCTCCTGAATCCTATCGGGAGCTTCGCGGTACACCTTAGAAATCTGCTGCAGAATAGACATGTGAACGGGGATATGAGTCCAGTGGTACTGGTCCATGCCGACAACGGCCGGGTCACCCCGCTGCATAGCCGAGTTCTCAAGCGCGGCTAGTGATGTGGCGTCGGAGGGTGCCGAGTCACGCGTGCCATGAGGGCTGTACCGATCCGCACTCTTAGTGCCGAGCTGGTACCTGACAATGTCACGGGTCATCAGCCTGCGCCCCTTCTCGTCAAAAGCACCACCGAAACTACCTAACAACCCGGACAAAATACCGGCATGCGCCTGGCCACCCCCGGTTACGAGGATTCGATTAGTATACACCCCGAATAAAGATGACATATCTTTCAGCGCTTCTTCAGGAATACCCTGGATAACACACCGATCGATAAACGCATTTACCTCAGGGAACTTTTTGAGCACCGCTGCGGGGCCCTTGATAATATTGGTAAACCTACGAAACGTCTCCCGGAATACCTGATCCAAGACCAGCGTACGGGCCGCAAACAGCGCCTGCTCCCCCTGGTCCCTAGCGTTACCTTCCTGTATTGCCTGCTCTTTAGTCTTCCGTTCTGACCCGGTAGACAGCTTCTCTGACATCTTAGCTGCGCCACCCTGGATCCCCGTAGCGTTGTTAAGTCCTATGTTACTGCCGAGTTCCCTAAGGGACGCGAGCTGGGGGAGCTGTGAATTACTGCTGGGGGGTTTCTGCGGGAATTGCAAATCCTGGGTTACTACCGTATAAGGGCCAAACTCCTGAATAGAGGAGGCACTGTGCGTAGTAGGTGACGAACTGACCAAAGTGATATTACCCGTCCGGAACCCTACGTTGTACATCTGACACAGGAGCCTGTTATTTATATCAGCTATAGGGGCCATAAGTGACGCCACCCCACGGGATCCTGCCGCCTCATGTTCAACAACTGATGCCGGCATCCAGGCAAAACACTCATTCATAGATTCATAAGCACCCGGGCGGTCATACAGCCACTGCTCGATACCAGCCTGGGGGGTTGACATAGTATGTCTTATTTTACCGTCCGTTTCCTTAACTAGCGTATGGTACACACCGACTGTACGGAACTGGTTCGTCTCCATCCATCGATGCTGGCGCATCTCTATCAGTGCTGACTCCAGCGTAGTCGTGCCTGTAGAGTCACCCGCTTCCCCCTCGGTGTCTTTTTCATGAACAAACACGTCCACAAGATACTCACGGATCGCCTTCGGGACCCACCCCTCTTTTTCAGCGGTTTCCTCGTTATCAAACACGTGGCGGAAAAAATGAATAGGGACATGCACCTCAAACATAAACACTTCGTGGTTCTTGGAGTGAATCGATCCTTTTCTGTCAAACTTAATCTGCCCACGACGTAACGCAACCGGTAGATAATCCACCCGAGAGCTCCAGGTAACCGGGCCCAGCCCGAACAGATCACACTCTTTAAACATAGATTCCAGCGTTGGCAGTAGCGTGTTCTCATCACGAACGGTCGTCGAAAACTCGTCAGCAATTATCTCAGAAAATCTATCTGCGTCAGGCCCCGCCAGCTGACCCGGGAGAGGACGCAACTCCACCAGAGGGACCGTGTCCAGTGCCAGTTTCGCAATAACCCCCACACGGGAATTTATAAACCCGGTCAACTCACCTGAGTTAAAATTCGCGATGTTACCCAGAGTGAGCTTCTTAAGTTTCTCCGGATCATATGGAAGATTGAGGTCAAACATGTTCTGTAGTGTCCCCCGACGCTCCGCATCGCTCGAATCAGCCCGCTTAAAATCAGAGAAGATAGTACGCACGTCAGCTGGTGTGGGGATACGCCGATCTACCAGGTTACCATCACAATCAAGGGTTACGAAGGGGTTCCGATAGACACCGTCCCCGTCTCCTGGATTACTAAACTCAACTTTTTTGCTCATAATGCCTCCAACAACTTTCAGGACACCCGTCGGGAATATCCCCAGGGTCATCTATTGACACCAGGGCGGATATCATAACCCCAGATGGAACACACACATGCACCAGCTCATCAGCTGGTATACGTGATCTCGTATTAAGGCTTTCCATCACCCACCCGGTGAGGTTCACACAGGACGGGCACTCTGCCCGACTGTTACACCGGCACCGGATACACGTCTGCAACCGCTCACGTATACGCACCGGGGTCGCTACCGGCCTGCTGAAGAGCTTGCTTGTATTCTCCTGCAGTCTTTCTACACTCATTGTATCCATATGCGGCCCGGTCCCGGAGCAGAAGCCCTCCGGCATATATGGACACATGTAATCCATAATTATGTCAAACGGTGTATGTGGTACCGGGTACCCCTGACTGTGGTAGAGCATTTTCACCAGAGCACAGATCTCCATTCTGGACTTGGACTGCACCCTCTCACCGTTAAGCTCAAAGAAGTACACCCCACCAGGAGGAGAACTGTTCTGTGACAGAAAATGAGCCATTAGGCCACCGTGTATCTGTAACCGAGTTTAGCCTGCTCAGCAACCTGCTCGCAAACGCGCTTCGCATGTGCAATCACGATGCGGTCAACGTCAAACGGTCCCTGATTTGTGCAACTACGGACAGCCTCGGTGACAGGGCCTACACTGTTAATAATAAAAGACCCGATGCCGACAGCCGCCTGATACTCCTGCGGGGTCATGCGCCCGTAGTGAAACTGGATATCTCCACTGTCAAACAGTTGCATGTCCATGATCACCGCTGTGTCATCCTCAGGGTGGTATAGCTCAATAGTCCCTTTAAGCTTACGCGTTACCTCGGCGGGTTTCTGTTCTTCGCCACCGTTGGCGGCACCAATGTTACCCGGTTTGTTATTGTCAGTCATCTCATTCTCCTAGTTCTCGTTACATCAGAATCTCTGTGACCCTGAAAAGTTTTCTATACATCGCTATCTCTTCATCGCTGTGGCTATTCCATGGTCCACCGCCTCCGACACGAACACCAGCATATATCTTCTTGTTCTTATACCACCCCATGCCGTACGCCTCGTTTATCTCCACCAGCATCCGGTCAGTAAACTTACGGCTGAATGTATGGGTGCAGTGCAACATGTCATGGAACAGACTGCCAACACGGATACGATGGTCTGCTTTGTCGCATACACTCATCCGGAACAGCCACGGGATCGAAGCAAAATCAAAATCAAAGCTGTTCTCGTGAATCTTGTGGCTGGGATCTCCGGCTATTGTCATCCGAAGCGCGGAGCTGGCCCCTGGTGGTACATAGTCAATCGTGAAGTCCTCGAGTAGAAGTTCACCGACGTCGCCGGTCCCGTCATTATACTCGAACCCCATAGTTTTAGGGTACGCCTCATCACGGAACTGTACACGCATGTCTCCTCTGACTACCCATAAACCTTCGCCGTATTTCATCCTGCGCCTCCGTGCACCTCCGCTGCAGCACCCCATTCGACACAGATCACCCTGATCCGTACCCGGAGCCCTGATATTATCTTAGCCAGGTCAACCCACCAGTCTGCACCTACATTCTTACTCTCTTCTAAAGCGCTCGTCTTGCCACTAGCCGTTTCATACACAACTGCGTCCGATGTGGCAATAGCTGCCATCTGCTCTGCCGACAACGAGTTCCATTCACCCAAGGTAACCCGTCCAGGAGACGCGGATGTACACCCGCTGTTTGCCAATATAATCCATAGCAACCCGGTTACTAACACAGCCACGGAAACCAATCGTTCGTAAACCCCCGTATTATCTATCATGCTAAGGCCTCCTTGTCTGCAACAGAAACCCCCATAGTAGCAAACACTGGTTTCTGATTGGCAGGCATCTTACCCGCGGCAGCGTCAAACCAGCCTTTCCGTGAGATCTTGTCAATGAAGCTGCCCAACATCTTATTTGTGAACACGCCGCCCTCGTGGCCCCCATAGCTGAACTTCGACTCACCGCAGCCCGCATAGTGGGTAAACGAACACTGTACGTTGGCGCCCACCCCGCGAGGTCTATACACATGCGGAGGCACTCCCCTGAAGTTGCCCTCTGAGTGACAGCAATCCGTCATCATGTCAACCTCGACACCAGCCGGGACACGCACTGTCAGCTCGCGCACCCTGTCGTCAACAAACTGGCCGTCCCACAGACAGATAGTCTCATCTAGACGATCACTCTCATCCCCGTTATAATCGGGGACCTGCCCACCATGGGAAGACCCATAGACAAAGAGTTTATCCCCCGCTAACATACCAGTACCCGCAGATACACATGCATCGTAAACTCCCTGCATCGTCGCCTGCTCGTTAAGGAGTAGAGTCACCGCGTAACCACGGGATGTCAGGAGGGCAGCCATGTTATTAGCATCCAGAATAGTACCAGGACACGCACCGACCCATCCATTATACCTTGCAGGATCAACATGATCCAAGCCGAATACGACTGCCCGGCGTAACCGTGGACGTCCTGTTAATACAACAGGGCTCTCAGGCAGGCTAACAGGATTCTCAGGTAAGTCAGGAGAACCCCCCACGTTAAACAATTTTTTCATAAGACTAGTTATCCATGTAAATAAGCTCATTTAAACACTCTTTCAATAACCTCAGATGAACCGGCTACCGTGCCCGCTTTCGCGTTCACCTTCACCCAGATCCCGAACCCGTAAATAAACGTTCCTGTGATAAGCAGAAGCGCCAGTACCGCGAGCCATTTATTACGTATGCTCATGTTGACCATTTTACCAAGACCGAAGGTAAAAGACGGGCCTATGCTATCCATTGGGGCGATGAGGTTGCCAGCGCTGTCACGCTGTAGCGGGCATATGCTCCGTGTGCGCTCGTCCACAAGCGAGGGGAGTACTCTCTGCAAAACACCGGATACAATACTCTCGATCTCGTCCTTCTGCCCCAGCTTATCAACCGCCATAGCACAAGTTGACGCCGCAACAGCTGTCTGCAGGGCTTCCGGGTTGGTCCCACCACCGTTAACCGCGTTCGCTCCAGCCTCGAGAGCTATCCTGAACCCGCTCCTGCTGGGTGAAGGTATATGCCCTGACTTAGCGTCATCCCGGAATTGCGTTAGCAGGTCGTCCAGATAAATCTTAGTTCCACTCTTGACCTGGCATGTATTATCAGACATCTGGTCACCTCTGACTGTAAAAGACAGTGACGTCACCGCCGAGTGCGTTTATATAAAAAGGGGACTCAAGGGCATCATTCCCGGAGAGGACAACCGCCCTGAAAACACTATCTAGACGGGCGAGCTCACCTTGGTTATCCCGGATGACAGCTGTTCCGTCACCGGATATGTACTGGAATATAACAAACTTGCGATCGCGCGGACACCTGATCCACCCGTCTACTGTCTTCTGCAGGACACGATGCCCCTCAGCGACGATAGCCCCCTCAACCTCGACCCGATTAGTCGGTGCCCCGCTGGACACATTCGCGGGAAACACCCCGGTGAGCACAAGATTAGTGGACGCCGAACTTATCGTGTTGGTAGCCGCGTTTACAATTGAAAACGACACCAGCACCATGAACATCAACAGTATACGTTTCATAGATAACCTCCAAAAGATGCCAGTGTTGCTGGCGATCCAATTATTTACCAGACTTTTTGTTAACCCCCGCCGGTTTTTTAGGAGCCTTGGAACCTACAACCGGAGCAACGTGAACCCCCGCCGAGGGTACCAGGGGAGTGTCCGCCGGATCTACACGTGATATTTCTTTACCCGAGTTATGGTTACTGGGCATAGAAATTCCGGGCATCGCCACTTTAACCTGGTTTTTAACCTCTTTCTCCACTGCGTCCATAATTTCGCCGCCCTTTTCCTCATACTCATCCTTCAGCTTAGCGTCAGGATTTTCTTTAGGCGGGATCGTCTCATCAGTAACAGCAGCTACATGAGGGGCCTCCTTGGTAACCCCCTCGGGGGCAACTCCCTTGCGCATAGAGCAGTTATACACGTACGTCTCAGGGGCCCCCTGAAACGGAATATATGGATTCCACCCACCTTCAACGCGCACACCACCTTTGCATCGCTTAATAATAAGCGCGTCGTTGGTGTATGGGCAGAATAAACACGATTCCTGTTCTACCATCCCGGTGACACCACCGCGCTGTGTAAGCGCCTGCATAGCTTCCTGTGGGGTGCGATAAGTAACATGAGAGTAGGGGGCATAACGTCCCGGCTTAATAAAAGCAAAGTATGACACGCCTCTCCTTGGAGAAACAGTCAGTCGGACGTCAAGGGGCTCCCCCGTATAGGCGTCCAATAACCCCCTGAACATTTTATTTTCACAGGGTACATTTCTAACAGTCAGTGTTGTTTTCATAATAAATAGTGTATAACATACAGAGCTCATCTGTCAACCCCGCATCTCTACAATCCTCCATGATTATAACCACCAGCAACACCGGCGGCACAGGTGTACTCACCTGTAGTCAAAACAGGTGCTAGCTGACCCAGTAACTCATCCCACCCGGGAAGAGCACCTGAGGTCTTAATTTCAGGAACCGCAGTCGACCACGGCATGACGCCGACGACTTCTTTGGCCGCCATTACACAAAGCGCGTCCGCATCGAAATTATTCGGGCTTTTCGAGTCCTTTCCTCCACGGGCCTCCCGGTCAGCCCAGTCCTCTTTCGGTTCCAGGCGTAGCGGAAACGACAACGCGGATGTACGTGTGGACCTGGTTGCCCAGCGACGCGTACACAACTGCCTGCAGGACTTCTGTGACATGCCCCGTACCTGCCCGGCTTTTATAAACTCAGCCAGTACCCCGGCCATCTCAGCAGCCCGGTTAAGAAACTGACGGTTCGCCGGGAGACCACCGTCACGTGTAGGTCTGTCCGAAGCTTTAACCGAATTATTGATTTCCATCCCGGTGATGCGAATGAGGAGCGACACAGCCCCGGCCAGTGACTGGTTTCCGCTGCTGTCATAGGCAATGTGCCGGGGGTCCAGCTCAGGGTAACGCAGCCAGCTGATAGGATCCGATATGTCTCTCGAGGCATCCCGGTTAAAAAGCAGGTCGTACACCCACCGGGCCATCTGTTCCAACGGTGTCTGTCTTGTGTCACTGACCTTCAGCGGGATCTTCTTCTGTGGCCGAAACACGAGAAACAGGGTACCTGCTGACAATACGATATCAAGCTGCGAAAATACAGCGTCATCCCCATTGGATGACCACGCCGGGTCGCACCCGGCGGCCGTCGCCAGTACGGTGTCATACCCGGTAGGCTCAAACGGTTCCGTGCACCTGCGTGCCTTGGCGGTAGCATAGTCAAGTACAACAGCTGTGGAGATGCCGGCTGGCCTTGGGAACCCCCGCCCCATCTTCCACACAATCGGGGCGTCATCGTTACCACCGGCCTCGCGCACCATGGCATCAATGTCCTCTTTCCCGATCAGGAACCCGAGGTCAGTGCGCTCCGGGTGTTTAATGCGCGGTGAGTCAAACCCGTTATGGTGCCTGACCATAAATCCCATAGAGGACTCCCACAGGCCCGTATGCTCGTCCACACTGTCGACACCCCCTAGAGGCTCACAGTACTGGCAGGACGGATCCGACCAGTCCTCCGGGTTGGCGAGGAAAAAAGCACGGAAGTCGTCTGACCCGGAACGCAGGTTGGCCATGGCTGTTGTAATGATGCTCTGGTTGGTGATAGTAGCTACCTCATCCACCAGGATAAGCACATACCTCATATGAGCGCCCTGCAGGCTACCCCCCTCGTTAAGAGCGCGGCCCTGAATTGAGGCCTTGACACCCTGGGAGTCAGCTATATCAGCATCAGCGACGTTGACAATAGCATACCCGGTGCGGGAGAACACCCCTGGGAGCACGTAACCTCCCTTGTTCTTCTGCAGATGAGCGTGGTACCTGACAATCGACTCCCACGTACGGGACTGAAGCGCCTTCAATGTGGTTGACCCGACAAGGCAGATAGTATGAAACGGATCCGTTATCCAGTAAAGATCTGTAAATAAACCATAGTCATTCGACTTGGCACACGCCGCGGAACCCCAGGTGACCCCTTGGTTATAGTTAACGAAGTCGTAGGCATGCATTTCACTCCACTCGTTCATAACCCAGGCCCCGTCGGGGAGGAGCGCCCGTGCCGCATCGATCAGCCGGACGTGCGGGTCAGGGAAGTCAATATCATACAACCGCTTGTACTCCCGGTGCTTCTTGGCCACAGTAAGGTCAATAAAGATCTCACTGTTGGGCAGCTCCCAGTCAACTCCGTGACGTCGTATGTAAGTTTCTGGCACGTGTATCTCTTCCCGTTGTTAATAATCGCCTGCATAAATTGACGCAATATCAGATGCACCAAGGTTGCTACTAACTGTTTCATTAAGGGCGCCATCCATCAGCATATGCTTTTATCTCGAGCTCATTCATAGGTCTTGTAAGAACCGAAATTAATAGATTAGCCTGCACATCACCCCTGTATACAACTGTTAGGAATGCATTGTTGCTGAACCCGTCCTGTCGTGGAATTGTTGTAATTGCAACAGTCTTGAAGTCATTTCCTAGTGTATTGAAAGTAGCCTCTAAAGTTCCTGCATTATAGTATTTGGAAGAATATACCTCCACGGGTGTACCATTGGTAAACGCATACCGCCCAGTGGGTATTGAAAACAATGATGGGCATGCACATACCCTTTCTACTATCGTCCACGTTACGCCAGATGAACCACCTACAGTAAATCTAGGGTGTATATACGATGATGACCCTGTACTTCTGTACTCGGCTGAGGTCGAAGGATTAGCTACTGGACAAGACTGCCACTTATGCACTGTCGGATATGTTTGTTTTATTGTTACAGTAATACCATCGATTGATGAACAAGCATATTTGTACTTTCCAGTTACTGTTAACTCAGGCTCCCCCCCAACCCAGTCTGTGTTACTTGCAAACACAGAGTCTAATGCGTTGGTTGCAGTGAGGTCTACCCATAGCTCCCACTTTGCTTCGTTTCCACTAAAAACTAGATTTGATAAGTCATTGCTTATCGTCACCGCAGTTGCAGTCGTGACCTTGTATATCGGTGCATTTGAAGTTATAACGGCAGTAGCTGATACATTCGACACTGCGCTAAATATGTCAGTAACCTCTTCAAGCTGTCCTAAAACCACAAAGTCGTCTGACCCAGTCCCTGCAATACCACTTGCAGTGCTACCAATACTTAGTGTACCACCAATTGTAATACCACCCGCCGAATCTATTACCAGTCTGTCCTGGTCTGACGTTGTTAGAGAGAGCGAAGTATCTGTAGGGAAATACATACCAGCGTCATTTCCTGCATCCGCAAACGCGGGAAACTGAGCAACGCCGTTACCTGTTACTATCTGTCCGCTAAGTTTAACCGAACTTGCTATCAACTGACCATTTTCAACAAATGTGAAGGCTCTATTACCAGACGAGTTTAGGAATGCAGCTATATATTGCGTATAGGTCGGTGCTCCATAGGGAGTTAGTTGTTGCACTACCAGTGGAGGGCATGTTGCTGACGGGCAATCCCCAACTATGTTAACTGTGTTTGTCAACGAGTTAACATAAAATGTATTTGAGTCAACAGTGAAGTCATTTGCTCCAAGGTCAAGATCGTCTGTAGCTCCAGTGTAGGGCACTCCTTCGCCACCACCACCACCACCACCATCAGTTATCCTGACACCGGCCATGGCAGCCGCCACAATCAATACTATAGCTGTTATTCCTATTAATCGTTTCATAATATGAGTCTCCTATAACAAGTTGGTTTACTATTCCGCTGCCACTGTGATACGTACACCAGTGCCACCTGATTCCAGGCTGGTACAGGTCCCACATAACTTAACTACTGTGCCGACTGGAGGGCTTATGCGGACAACAGGCCGCCCGCCGAACGTGTCGCCCCATCCTGTCGCTGTCGAAGGAACGTAGTTGGTGACGCTCGGTGCATCCGTATACAAGTTAACCCCGAAAGACGGTGGTGAACCACTGAAATTAACACCAGTTAACGAAAACATATGCTCAAGCGCGTGGTCTCCTATTGAAGTAACACACGGAATACTAAGCGTAACAACAGCTGTTTGGTATAGCCCATAGCTTTCAATTGTCTCTACTCCCCTAAAATCAACAGTATTGAGAGAGAAAGATTCTGCAAAAGCTCCATCCCCTACAGTCTTAACAGAAAAAGGCGTTGTTACATTTCTTAGAGTTGATACCATCCCAAACGCGTATGTCCCAATCGTAACAACGCTAACCCCCCCGATCTCATAGGGGATAACCACAGTCGCATTAGTCCCGCTGTATCCAGTAATCGTTCCGGTTCCAGCGTTGAAAGTGAACTCTGACTCCGGCGTGATAATGATATCCGGGTCGCCGTAGTGGTATTCTTTCCAGTAACTATCATCTTTTTCCAGAGCGACGCTTATCTGCACACCGGCAAAACCCCAGTATGCCACCAGCAGCAACGTAACAATTTTCTTTATCATCACCAGTATACCTCCAAGTTAGATTAAGTCCAGTGTAGCACACCCCTGCCACGGGGGTCAACCCCCACTATTGGCTAATTCCTTTCTATGTCGTGTACGTCCGCACCGCCAGCACATTACATAATCCCCGGACACCTGGTCCTTATGACCGATAATCCAGCACCATGGTCTTTTCACAGGTCGTATCATTTGTCGTCTCCATACTTTGTGTACTCAATAAATAAAATGCGCCCCGGCGGATATCTGTGCCTTCTTCTCGGGAACACCGGGGCATTCCCGGGTTTGTCCATAGGCTCATCCACCCCGTATACCATACACCGGTCCATAAACCGGCCCACAGTTTCGAAGAGGCACTCTTCGAAACGAAACTCAAACTTTAAAATGGCGCCATTGGTTTCATACTCCGGTGATTTAACGGTCACGCCAACCCGATATGTAGCATGTGCGCTCATTCGTTTTCTCCGGTAAGCCGATCATATGGCGGGTTAGTGTCAAACCTTACAGCTTTGATAGTTGTGCACCCATTAATCAGCGCCTTCATGATACGGTGACGCCCATCCATAAGCTCCCCATCCTCGTCCAGAATAATTGGGGTGCCTAGGTCCGAGTCCATGGTTGCCTTAAAATGCATGACCATCCCACGCAGGTTAAGTTTTCTGTAAATGTTACACAGATTCAGATGTCGCAACGGCACGTCCATCACCGGGAGCTCCCGTGCCTTGGCGGCCTCAATAAGACAGGGGATCCGGTATACACATTTGCCGACGATACATTCCTGCTGGGTGTAGCTGACCCACTCAGAAAGCTCGACAGGCTTCAGTTCCTGCCAACTATCCGGCACTTTGTCATCCCTATACTGTTCCGGCTTATCCGACTCGACAAGACCAGGGTGCTTTACAGATGGTGCTCCACCTGAGCAAGCAGGGCCCTGCGTACTTACATGGGGCGTTACCCTGTCAAGTCCGGCAACAACAGGCTGGATCTCCCCAGCGCATGAAATCATCTTCGGGTCAGGGAACAGGGTGAACACAACATATTGTAACTTAGTGGTCGGGTCACACAATATATCGCCGATATGACAGCGGCTCAGAGCAGTTTCCCCCTGTTGTAATTTCTCTTCCCGGGAAGCTATATACACCCCGAATGATGGCGCTCCGTTACCCGGGGACCCCGCTTTATGCAGCGAGTATGGTATGCCTGCCAGGTTCAGCCCGGCGGGTACACGATCCTTGAATCGGCACCATACACGCAGACATTTCCCAAGAATAGGTCTGATCTGCTCCCACAGGCCGTCCTTGTCCCAGATCTCAATTGAAAAGTCACCATCTTCCTTCAGCCACTCGCCGACAGAAGCCGTTATGCCGACCAAGTTGTCCGAACAGATATGGGCGACCGCTTTACTGTGCCGCGGCGCTCTGGAAAGTCCGATACGGAGAATACGTTTCGCTGTGGTCAGCGCGGAGGGTGGCAGGCAGTAGGGGCAGCATGCCGCTCCCACGGGGAGTGGTTTGCCACACCGGGAGCAGAAACAGTCCGGGTATGGTCCGGGTTTTCTGTAAGCCATCAGCCCCGGATGTGTGTTTTGTATATCATTGGGGTATTCAAGTGAGCAGGGTTGCTCTGGCTTTTCTTTGTTCAACATCAGTCTCTCCTCTGTTGTCGGGTTAAAAAAGACCGACAGCCGGTGCTTTGCTGGCGGTGGCTGCCGGTCTTTACGGAAGGAGTGGAAGGGAGTCAGGCTTCCACGATGCATTTGTTATGTGTTTGTTCTGTTTGTTTGGTAAGGGAATTATTCAAGCATGACACGGTTTCCGTAGATTCGCCCGCGCAGGAAGCAGTGAGGCGTGTTGGTAGTCGCCGATCTGACCGCGGTAACCCTGAGTGTCTTAAGTACGGGTCGTCTGAGTACCGTGTTTGCAGCGTTCGTAACCGCAGCCGCATAAAATGTCACGGTCGGAGTAACAACTGTGGAGACATTGCTGTCAGTGGCAATAGTTTCGGTGGCGAGCAGCTCTGTCATGACCCCGAGATCGTTGATATCCAGGTCAACAGCGATATTTGTTGAGCCGGGGTTGTACAGAACATATGAAAACAGCTCGACGGGACCGTCAAAACTGAAATCTTTGACAACAGTCACCTCACCGGTGGACGATGTCATGTTGATTGAGAAGTCAAGGGCCTCCAACTGGGCAAATGCAACACCTACTGTGAGCAGCAGTGCTGTAGTCAGCGTGAAACGTTTCATATGTGTCTCCTTATTGTGTGACGATATTTATTACGTACGTTAAAATCACAAGATAGCACGGGTTACAGGAAAAATCAACTGTATTTTTAGTTTTTTGGAAATTTATCCGGGTATTTTACAGGTGGGCGGAGCCGTTAACGCCTAAGCGATAAGTGTGGCAAGGGTTTTCTGTGGATACGGGGGGTAATTTTTTTCAGTTTTTTTTGTTTCTTTAGTGACTGCAGTGACTATGGGGCTTTTGTGACTTTAGTTAGGGTGGTACGGAGGGACGGTGGTACGGAGGGACGGTGGTACGGAGGGACGGAGGGACCCACCCCCTATAATAT
>Ga0163203_1000113_pt1 | contig 20319 bp, 19 predicted proteins | sample PL_2010_330m_FD_113534 | JGI IMG/M metagenome (GOLD analysis project Ga0163203, IMG submission 113534) | Freshwater microbial communities from Powell Lake, British Columbia, Canada to study Microbial Dark Matter (Phase II) - PL_2010_330m | ecosystem: Environmental > Aquatic > Freshwater > Lake ... | reverse complement strand
AGATACAATGGAATCGTAATATGCCGGAGGGAGCATATAGTAAAATAATGGATGATATGCAATTTAGAAAAGTTTTTCCTGATTTTAAATTTACGGAATTAGTTAAGGGTATAAAAAAAACAATTCAATATTATGAATCTATTTATCCGTATTAAAGGTAATTGCATCGTAAACGATAGATTAAGGAGAGAATATGAGTAAAAAAGATTATGAAATGGAAGGAGACATTCGTTTGTGGGGTGTTTATGTGCCCGATGAAGCAATTAGTGCTGTTCAAGATATCCTTAAGTCGAAGTGGTTAAACACTGGCAAACAGGAGATGCTTTTTAGGAAAAAAGTGTGCGAAAAATTTAATATTCCTTTTTGTGTGGCAGTAAGTAACGGGACAGCGGCATTGAGGGCGAGTCTTGCTATGCTTAATGTGAAGCCAGGAGATGAAGTAATATCAACTCCTTATACGTTTATGGCGACAAATACGTCTATTTTAGAGCAGGGAGCTACACCGGTTTTTGCGGACATTAAATATGACGATCTTAACATTGATCCAAAGAGCATAAAGGAAAGAATTACTGATAAAACTAAGGCTATAATATGTGTGCACTATGCTGGTAATCCGTGTGATATGGATGAGATTAGAAAGATAGGCCGTGAGAATAATCTTCCGATAATAGAGGATTGCGCTCATGCCATGGGTTCAAAATACAAAGGTCAGTTTGTAGGTTCAATGGCAGATATAGCCTGTTTTTCTTTTCAAGTTGTAAAAATAATAACTTGTGGAGATGGTGGTGTAATCGCTACTACAAATGAGGAATACTATGAGAGATTAAAAAAATATATTTGGTATGGAGTGGATCGGGAAAACAAAAAGACACGTTTGTTGGATCCTCTTCCGGATGATATTGATATCCTTGGTTTTAAGTACAATATGAATGATATAGTTGCTACGTTGGGAATCGCGGGGTTAGATCATTTTGAAGTGCCGATGAAAAGAAGAAAGGAGATAGGAGAAAGATACAGGCGTGAACTTGCGTCTTGCGCGAAAATTAAATTAATGTACTATTCTCCTGATAAAACACCTAATTATCAAATTTTCCCCATTCATGTAGAAAATCGGCAGGACTTTGCGATGCATATGCAAAAATATTCCATTCAAGTGAATGTCAATAATAGGAGAAATGACAAATATTCTGTTTTTGGCGGGAAACGAGATTTGCCCATCACTGAAAAAGTGGATAATGACGTGATTCTTATTCCGCTTCATTCAGAATTGATGGATAATCAGGTAGATAAGATTATTAAAACAATTAAAGAATATGACAGGATATAACAAGGCAAAACGTACAAAACTTACAGATATAGTGGGAGGTTAATTGCGATGAGTCGGCTTAATCAGATTGAACCGTGGATAGGGGAAGAGGAAAAGAAGGCGGTAACAGAGTATATGGAAAGTGGTGGCTGGCTAATTGAATTTAAAAAAACGAGAGAATTTGAACGCCTCATTGCCGATTTTGTGGGGAGTAAATATGCTTCGGTAGTTAGCAATGGCACAGTAAGTTTGTCTATAGCTTTAATGGCGCTGGATGTTAGAGGCGAGGATGAGGTTATTGTTCCCGATTATACGCAGATAGCTTCTGCGAACGCGGTGATTTTGGCAGGAGCCAAGCCTGTTTTAGTAGATATAAATGCTTCAACTCATTGTCTTGACTTGGGTTTAGTGGAAAAGGCAATAACATCCAGGACTAAAGCTATTATGTTTGTAAGCCTTAATGGCCGTTCTCCTGATATGAAGGAGGTTGTAAAGCTGGCTTCCAAATATGGGTTATACCTCATAGAAGATGCTGCCGCATCGTTGGGTTCTAAATATCAGGGGAAGTACTTGGGTACTTTTGGAGTTATTGGAAGTTTTTCTTTCAGTCCCTCAAAAATTATTACTACAGGTCAGGGAGGAGTTTTAGTTACCGATGATGACAAACTTTATAAGGAGATATGCAGTATAAAAGATTTTGGAAGATTCAAATCTGGAGTAGATTCCTATAGGGTTATGGGCTTTAATTTTAAGTATACAGACCTTCAAGCTGTGATTGGAATTGAGCAGATAAAAAAACTTGAATGGCGGCTATGGAGAAAAAAAGAGATGTTCATGCTATATCAGAAAGAGTTAGAAGAAGTGTCTCAAGTCGAGTTTATTGAGACAAATTTACGGGATACTTCTCCGTGGTTTATTGATGTTTTAGTCCCGGATCCTGTAGCTTTAAAAGATTACCTGGAGGAACGAGATATCGGAACGAGACCATTTTTCCCTCCTATTCATAGTGAACCTCCTTATGGGCTTGCGGGTGCTTATCCGAATAGTGAGTATGCTTCAGGGCATGGTTTGTGGTTGCCTTCATCTTCTTTTCTGAAAGATGAGAATATAAAAAGAGTATGCCGAGAAATCAAGGCGTTTTATCAGAAGCAGCCTTAAAAATTTGTACAGTAATAACTTATGAAAAATATATTTTTTGATCTTAACAAATTAAAACATTGCGGCAAAAATGTTATAATCGGCAAAACTGTTCGCGTTCGGTATCCTGAACTGGTTTCCTTCGGGGATAATTGCATTATCGACGATTTTACTTATATATCAACCGCGCTAGAATTGAAAGGTAATAATCATATTAGCGCTGGTTGTAAAATTATTGGAGGAAGAAATTCCTCGGTCAGCTTTGACGAATATTCTACTCTTTCACCAGGGGTAGTACTTGTCGCGGGAAGTGATGATTATCTTGGCGGCATTGCGACGCCACTTGTGCCGATAGAAGTAAAAGGAGATATTAAAATCGGTTATATTTATTTAAGAAAACATTGTATCGTGGGTTCGAATACGGTTGTGTTGCCCAATGTTATTTTTAATGAAGGCGCTTCGGCTGGAGCGCTTTCTCTCGTGAAATGTGATTTAGACGCATGGGGATTATACGCGGGAATCCCGGCAAAAAAAATAAAGGACAGGAATAAAGAGAGAATATTGAATTTTGAAAATATATTGAAGAAAGAGAAGTAATGGTAATAGTAAGAATTTTTGGCGGGTTAGGGAATCAACTGTTTGAATATGCTTTTGGAAGAGCGCTTTCATTAAAAAAAAATACACCACTGCTTCTTGATTATTATGATCAAATAAGCCGCATTGATTTGAATGGGGAAAAGTTAACTAAAATCACAAACGCGTTTGATCTGCCCGTTAAATTATATGCTGGTAAAAAAAGAAAGGAGTTAATCCGCAGGTACAATCTTGATTATATAGATCGGCTAATAAAATGGACGTATTTAAAAACAAAGTGTGTTATCGGTGAAGATAATTATGAGCATCTTCAAAAAAAGATTAAAAAATATCAAAACATTTATTTTGTCGGATATTGGCAAGGCGAACATTATTTTGATGAGTTCAAGGATGTTATAAAAAACGATTTTAAATTTAAAATTGAACGACAAATTAGTAATCTTGAAATATATGGCGAAATAACAGAAAGCGATTCTGTGAGTCTCCATGTGAGGGGAGGAGAAGATTACACAAACAATTCTTTTTATCGCAAGTTGAATGTTAAATATTACTTGGATGCTGTAAAGATTATTTCCAAAACTAATTCAAAATTGAAGACATTCGTTTTTACAGATAACATTGATAATGTCCATAGAAATTATAAGGAATTGCTTAAGTTTTCAAAAATAGTTAATGTTCAGACAGCTTTTAGATCCGACATCGTGGATCTCTTGCTAATGAGTAAATGTAAACATAATATCATCGCGAATAGCACTTTTAGCTGGTGGGGAGCGTGGCTTAATAATAATCCGAATAAAATTGTGGTCACTCCCAAAAAATGGTTTAATGATGAGAGCTTAAAATACTATAATGAAAAAATGCTTCCCGCGACCTGGCATAAAATATAATTGATGGAAGAGGCGTGATGTTTAAAGCAGTCAAAAAAATAATAAAAAAATTTCCTCCGATAGGAAAAATTGTGAAAACATTTGATAATCAAGCCGCGAGGGATGAATTTGTCATCACAGAATTAAAAAAGATTCCAGCCGGTAAAATTCTGCTGGATGCCGGGTGTGGCAGTCAGAGGTATCGAAAATATTGCGGTCACCTTATATATAAAACTCAGGATTTTGGCCAGTTTAAGGTAGATAAAACGCCTTCCTTAACCGCTATTAAAGATGAATACATATATGGTGAAATTGATTATAAAGGAAATATCTGGGATATTGATGAAAATAACGAGGTATTTGACGTGATTTTATGCACGGAAGTATTTGAGCATATTGCTTATCCGATTGAAACAATCAAAGAGTTTTCGAGAGTGCTTAAAAAAGGTGGAAAATTAATTTTAACAGCTCCGTTTAATTGTATGCGGCATATGGATCCTTATTATTTTTATTCCGGGTTTAGTAACCGGTGGTATGAAGAAGTACTTCCTAAAAATGGATTTAAGATAGATAAGATAAACGCGGATGGAGATTATTATAGCTGGATGAGGGCTGAAGTGGGAAGAAGTATAGTGTTGGGTAATTTTTTTGAGTCAATGGTTTTATTCCCTTCCTTTGTTTATTTTTCATTTAAAAATAAGACGCCGGAGTCTATGGCTACAATGTGCGGAGGTTATCATGTTGTCGCCACAAAATCGGAATAACTAATTTTTTTGCTTTATCGTATTTATCGCGAAACGTTGTTTTAATATGGCTAAAAAATTTCTTTTTATAAATCTTTCAATAAATTGTGGATTTACCGGTGTGAATCATGGGATTGCCTATCTTGTCCCGATATTAAAAAAATATTCCTATGAAGTAGAGTGTTTAAACATTTCTCAGCAAATAAATGCCGAAGAATTTAGAAACATAATAGATGCTTCGAATCCCGGGATTATTGGATTTTCCTGTACAGAGCATCAATTAAAATATTTAGTGAGGTATTCGCGAGAATTGGAAAATTATACCGAGATTTTACAAATATCAGGAGGGGCGGCCTCTACTTTAGACCCGGAATGGATATTGACGAAAACCGCGGTAAAAGGTGTGTGTGTGGGGGAAGGAGAAATACCTCTTGCTGATTTGCTTGATAATCTTGATAAGGGAAAAAATATTACCGATACACGTGGATTTTACTGGCGTATAAATAATACTGTAAAAAAAGCTTTCAATCCCGCGTTTGTCGCCGATTTGTCAACTTTGGATTTTCCCGATTATACTGTTTTTGAGAAAGATTTGGTCTCCTATGACGGCCATATTAACATAATGTTAAGCCGCGGGTGTCCATATAGCTGTTATCATTGTTGTAACGCGGCTTTGAGAGAGGTTTATTCTTCGCCGCGGGGGTATTTTAGGCTTCCTTCGGTAAATTATAGCATAGCGCTTCTTGAAAAAATGGTAAGACTTTATCCCGAAACAAATTTTATTGGATTTGAAGATGATCTTTTGATAGCGGATAAGAATTGGTTTAGAGAATTTTCGGATGAATATCGAAAAAAAATAAATATGCCGTACAGAGTATGTGTTAGAGTAGAATGCATAACACAAGATATAGTAAAAATGCTAAAAGACAGTAGATGCAAGCAAGTATCCTTGGGAGTAGAAAGCGGAAGCGAACGAGTAAGAAGCGAAGTTTTGAATAGAAAATACGGCAACAGGTTGCTTCTTGAGAAAAGTAAACTGTTAAAAAACGCGGGGTTAGATTTGTTTACTTTCAATATTGTGGGGTTTCCTTTTGAAGACAGAAAAGAAATGAAGGAGACGTATGAACTTAATCGACAAATAGCTCCTTCAAGTGGTACATGTTTTTTTTTCTATCCCTATAAGGGGACAAAGCTTTATTCTATGTGTGTTCATGCGAATTTATTGAAAAATAAGAGTGAAAGAATGGAAATAACCAATTATTGCAGTAGACCGTCCATCAGCATGTCGGTTGTCCATGAAAAAGATTGTATGCATTATCAGAAAAAGATTTGGCGGTATCTTGAAAAACAAGAGTGCTTATTCAAAATTTCCCAATTGTCTCACGGTGTGAAAAAATATCCTTTGGCAGTAGTATACTGGTTGAGGTCGATATTGCGAACCAGACCTTTTTGGGAAAGAATAGTACGACGTATTAGCGGGTTGCTTGGTGTTAAGACTTTTATAAAAAAGTTTGTGGAGATAAAGGTGGAGGAATAAAAATGGGTAAACCAAAAGTGGTTATTCTTTGTGGAGGAAAAGGAACGCGGTTGCGCGAAGAAACGGAGGTGCGTCCAAAACCTTTAGTTGAAGTCGGTCAGCGCCCTATTTTATGGCACATAATGAAAATATACGCGCATTATGGCTATAACGAATTCGTGCTCTGTTTAGGGTATAAAGGATCGATGATCAAAGAATACTTTTATAACCATCATCTCTTAACGAATGACTTTACGGTTTGCCTTAATGGTGAACGGGAGATTACATATCATAATCCAAATGAAAAAGTAAACTGGAAAGTAACGTTGGTGGATACAGGATTGGATACCCTTAAAGGCGGGAGGATAAAAAGGATTGAAAAATTTATTGATGGAGACTTTTTTTTGCTCACTTATGGTGACGGATTGGCGGATGTTAACATAAAGGGGATAGTGGATTTTCATAAAAAGCACGGAAAGATCGGCACTTTAACAGGGGTGCGTCCTCCTTCCAGATTTGGAGATGTAGTTGTGGAAGGTGAAAAAGTTTTAAGTTTTACTGAAAAACCTCAAGCTTCAGGGGGAATGATAAACGGCGGTTTTTTTGTTTTTAACAAAGAAATCTTTGATCATTTGTCGTGTGATGAAAAGTGTGATTTTGAAATAGGTGTTTTAGAAAAATTAGCGGAAGAAGATAAGCTTAGGGTTTACGAGCATAAGGGTTCTTGGGAATGTATGGATACTTTCAGAGAAACAGCGCATCTTAATGAACTCTGGAATAACGGAAAGGCGTTTTGGAAAACATGGTGAAAAAAGTTTTAGTTACGGGAAATAACGGTTATATTGGTTCGGTACTTTGTGATAAACTACGTTCGGAAAACTTTGAAGTAAATGGATTAGATACGGATTTTTATAAGGATTGTCATTTGTTTAAAACTTCGGAACGTATTTCCGGAACATTTAAAGATATTCGAAAAATTGAAACGAAAGATATTTCCGGATTTGACGCTATTATTCATTTGGCCGCTCTTTCCAATGATCCGGTGGGGGCTCTGAACCCGGAGATTACTGAAGACATTAATTACCGAGCTTCGGTTCGTTTGGCTAATATTGCCAAAGAAAGTGGAGTAAAACGTTTTATTTTTTCGTCTTCATGCAGTATTTACGGTATTTCAGGAAAGGACGCGGTTGATGAGGATGGAAAACTTAGTCCTCTGACTGAATATGCTCGCTCTAAAGTAGAATCGGAACGTGCGATTGGTTTGCTCAGTGATGATAATTTTTCTCCTATATTTCTCAGAAACGCCACTGTATATGGAGTTTCTCCAATGCTGAGGGTGGATTTAGTGATTAATAATTTGGTGGCTTGGGCTTATACTACGGGAAGTATTCGGATAATGAGTGATGGTTCACCGTGGAGGCCGCTAATTCATGTTCAGGATATTTGCAAAGCATTTATTTCAGTTTTAAAAGCGCCGAAGCATTTAGTCCATAACCAAATATTTAATGTGGGCTGTAACAGTGAAAACTATCGCGTAAGTGATATCGGTGAAGCGATTAAAAAAGTAATGCCCGATTGCCGAATAGAATATACAGGAGAACACGGAGATGACACAAGAAGTTATAAAGTGGATTTCAGCAAATTTTCCGGAATATTAGGTGATTATTTCAAACCTGTCTGGAATATTGAAAAAGGGATAGAGGAGTTGCGTGATACGTACAGAAAAGAAAGTTTCAGTGAGAGCGATTTCCATGGCAGTAAATTTACAAGATTGAAGACACTAAAGAAATTATTGGAAGAAGAAAAAGTTGATAAGCATTTATTTTGGAGGTAAATGATGATAGAGGGCGTTAAATTAATACCGCTTCGACAGATTTCTGATGAACGAGGAAAGATAATGCATATGCTTAAACGCACGGATCCTCATTTTGAAAAATTTGGAGAGATTTATTTTTCTGTCGCGTATCCCGGGGTGATAAAAGCTTGGCATCTTCATACAAAACAAATTCAATTTTACGCGGTTATTTCAGGAATGATAAAATTGGTTTTATATGATGAAAGAAAAGATTCCAAGACTTACGGAGAGTTAATGGAGCTTTTTACCGGTGAAGATAATTACCAGCTCATAAGACTTCCCATAGGGGTAGTAAACGGATACAAAACGATTGGTGTAAAACCGGCGATTGTAGCTAATTGTGCTACTGAGCCCCACGATTCGGAAGAAATGGTGCGTTATGACCCGTTGGATAATCATATCAAATACGATTGGAGTCTTAAGAACCAATGAAAAAGAAAGTATTTATTACCGGTGGCGGAGGGATGCTGGCATCTCAAATAGAGAAATTTTATCGCCAAAAAGAATATGAAGTTTTAGCGCCTCATCACGCGGAACTTGATATTTTAAATGATTCGGCGCTTTTGGACGCGATAAGTTCGTTTAGACCGGATTATGTTTTTCATACAGCGGCTTTGCATGTTAACGACAGTGAAGAAAATCCTGAATTAGCTTTTAAAGTTAATAGTAGAGCTTCCGAAAAAGTAGCTTGTTTTTGTTCCAGTGCCGATGCTGTTTTGATTTACATCAGTTCCTGCGGATATTTCGGGGATGAAATAAAATATTATTCAGAATCGGATGAAGTGAAACTAAAAACAGTTTATGCGCGTACGAAGTATGAGGGAGAGCGATTAGCGATACAAGCAAATGACAAAACTTTCGCTATTCGCCCGGGGTGGCTATTCGGCGGAGAAATAACACATAAAAAGAATTTCGTATATCAGCGTTATTTGGAAGCGAAAATGTCTTCTATTGTTAGATCAGCTTCAGATAAATACGGGACGCCTACGTATATTGAGGATTTTGTAAGGAAGATGGAAGAGATAATAGAGACGGGAAAATTTGGATTATATCATCTCACCAATAGCGGAGGATGTTCGCGTGCTCAATATGTAAAAAAAATAATCAAAAGTTGCAATCTTAAAACAGATGTTGAAAAAGTGGATTCAAGCAATTTCCCCAGAAAAGCTGACACGCCTGATTGTGAACTTCTTAATAATTCAAAATTAACGAACTTAGGGTTATCGCCTATGCCGTATTGGGAAGAGGCGATAGAGCGTTACTCCAGAGTTATGCTTAAGCAAAAAGGTTGATCTGTATAGTTTCTTAAATGCTCGCGGCGAAAGCATAAGAATGATAAACCATTTGCTAAAGATGTAAGAACTCGGCGGATGTGATTTAAAAAGAACAGGGATGCATGAATTTAGTTAATATGGACAATGCGGTTAGATTTTATGATGACAGATATAAAAGCGGTTATATGGATGAGTGGCCTATCGAAAAAAAACAACGCGTTTTTGAAATTATAAAAAAATTAAATTTACCGAAAAAAGGAAACGCTTTAGATTTTGGGTGCGGAAATGGTGTTTTCACCGCCATTATTAAGCAGATTTTGCCTGAGTGGGATGTTTACGGAGTAGATATAAGTACGATAGCTATTGAAAATGCGAAAAAACGACACGCGGATTGTTTATTCTTTTTGTCTGTAGATGAGAGATTTAGAGCTAAACGGTTTGATTTTTTATTTACACATCACGTAATGGAGCATGTGCGTAGCGTGTCCGAAACATGGAATGAAATTAATAGTTATTTGAAGGAAAGAGCTTTCATTCTGCATATTCTGCCTTGCGGCAATAAAGGAAGTTTAGAATATAAAATTTGTTCTTTAAAAAAAACAGGAATCAACAAAGATATGGAAAATAAATTTTTTTTTGAAGATGTTAGTCATTTAAGAAGATTGAGCACGGAACAAATGGAGCGCAAGGCCGCTAAACATGGGTTTAAACTGAAAATTGATTGCTATAGCAATCAATTTTTCGGCGCGATAAATTGGATTACGCAGGAAAACTTATCGCTTGTAATGGAAATGACAAATCCAAAGGGATCTATCGGATTGCTGGCTGGGTTTAAGTTGGTTTGCTTACGAGTTATGTTACTATTGATTAAATCTTTGAGGTTTACTGCTAACACAATAGATTGCAAAAAGAAAAAAATGAGGGGGTATGAGTATTATATTTTTGTGCTGATGTTCGCGATATTTTATCCCTTGTCAAAACTGACGAATATTTATTTGCGCCGCAAATCAGATTTGGAATGGCAAAATAAAAAAAATAAAAAAAACGGGAGTGAAATGTACTTGTACTATACGAGGGCATAAGTACTGTTTTATGGAAACTTACAGGAAAGAAAAAAATAAAATTCTTCTTATTGAACCGCCTTCTTCTTATCAGTACGGTACAGTACGGATATTGGGGAGCATGGGCAGTTATAAAACCGACATGGCTTGGCCTCCCTATGATTTGATGATTATCGGAGGTTACTTTAAAACGAAAAATATTAATTTTGAGATAATAGACGCTAATGCTTATAAAATAACGTTGGAAGGAATAAAAAAAATTATTTTTGAACGTAATCCTGAAATGGTTATTTTCAATGTAACCGTTCCAACGTTAGATAGTGATATGCGTATAGCCGGAATAGTTAAAGAAATTTCGCCGAAAATATTTACAGCCGCGTTTAATTTATCTATTAAATCCTGTAGGGTTAATGTGTTGGAAAAATATAAAGATTTAGATTTTCTTGTTTACAGCGAACCGGAATTGCCTCTTTATGAATTGATACTTAATCAATATTGCCCAATAGGTGTTAGGGGCATTCACTATAGAGAGAAAGATTTAGTTAAGAAGAACGAGGAGTATCCTAAACCGGTTAATCTTGATATCTTCGGAATTCCGGCTCAAGAAAATCTTTCTTTTGATGTTTACAGAGATCCTCTTATAAAACAGAGGCCTATGACTATAGTTAATTGTTCACGCGGTTGTAGCGGGATATGTGATCATTGTCTTTCAATATTCCAAAGACCTTTAAGATACCGTTCTGTCGAGAATGTAATAGAAGAATTAGATAAAGTCAAATCTTTGAGCATAAACGAAATAAAATTTTTCGATTGCGGATTAACGAATAACATAGAATGGGCTGATTCATTGTTTGAAAAAATGATTAAAAAAAATTATAATTTTTCGTGGAATTGTAACAGCCGTGCGGATTGTCTTCCTTCCGATACTCTGAAATTAATGAAGAAATCCGGATGCCACACCATTTCTATCGGTTCCGAAAGCGCGAATCAGCAGATTTTGAATCGTATGAATAAAAGGATTAAAGTGGAGCAAGTTAAAGCGACAGTAAAAAACGTCAGAAAAGTTGGTATAGCGCCGATGCTTTACTTTACATTTGGTTTGCCGGGCGAAAATAAAGATACTATTCGTGAATCTATAGAATTTGCTAAGGCTATGAATCCGGACATTGTTACGTTTGGGATTGCGGTTCCTGTTTACGGGACTCCTTTTTATGATTATTTAGAAAAAAACGGATATTTAATGAATCTGAATGATAAAGTTTATGACCCAAATAATTTACCCCCGTACAGTTATCCCGGACTTTCTTCTCAGGAAATATATGATATGTCAAGGCAGGCTTACCGACAGTTTTATATGAGATTTTCTTATATTATAGGAAGATTGTTTCGGATAAGGAATTTTAAGGATTTTGAAAATAATTGGTTAAATTTTAGGGCGTTTTTGCAAAGATACGTCTGTAGGGAAGAAAATTGCGAATAGTATTGCTAAATCCTCCGTTTTCGCATTATGCTTCAATTCAGCCTTCATTGGGGCTGGCTTATTTAGCAATGGTGGCAAAAACGAAAGGTGCTGAAGTTAAAATTATTGATGCCCATGCGGACAAGTTATCTTCAGAAGAAACAGAAAGAATAATAGTTGATTATGTGCCTGATGTTGTGGGTGTAACAATTACCACTCCGGTTTTTGATGCGGTTATTAAAATTTTAAAGAAGGTCAGAGAGAAAATTTCTGTTTTTGTTATAGCCGGAGGAGCGCATCCGTCAGCTATGCCGGAAGAAACATTAGAAGGTGGATTTGTAGATGTTGTTTGTGTTGGGGAAGGAGAAGAGACTTTTAAGGAGATTATTGATTATTTACGAGGAAAAAACTCTCTAAAAGAGATAGCCGGAATTAAATTTTTAGACAAAGGAAGAATTTTTTCAACACAGCCCCGTTCTTTCGTCAAAGATCTTGACCGGTTTTTATTCCCCGATTGGGATGAGTTTAAATTAAACAGTTATTTCAGTCCCGCAAGAAAGATGAAAATAACACTTCCGATTATGACTTCTCGCGGATGTCCGTCGGATTGTTATTTCTGCTATAAAGATATTTTTGGGAATAAGTATCGTTATAGAAGTCCACGAAATGTGGTCGCGGAGATAAAACACCTGAAAACCATGTATAAAATCCAGGAATTTAGTATTATTGACGATAATTTCGCACTTTTAAATGAGAGAGCTGAGAAGATTTGTAAGCTTATTATCGATGAAGAAATAAATCTTCCGTGGAGTCTGACTAACGGAATCAGAGTTTCCCCGCTTTCGGAAAGTTTGTTGAAACTTATGAAAAAGTCGGGTTGTTATAGAGTTTTTTTTGGAGCAGAAACCGGAGATGAAGAAATATTGAAGAAAATCAACAAAGATATTACATTAAAACAAGTTAGGCAAGCGGTAGAATTAACTAAAAAATCAGGGCTTGAAGCGGGGGTTTTTTTTATGATTGGAAATTTGGGAGAGGATGAAGCGAAAATAAATAAAACTATAGAATTTGCTATCAAATTGGATCCTGATTTTGCCCAATTTACTATCGCGACTCCTTATCCTGGAACAAAATTTTATGATAAAGTGAAGAACGAAGGAAGATTTCTTTTTGAAGAATGGGAGGAAGTGGGTTCCTATAAAAAAGCTATTTTTGAACACGGAGCATTGACCGCTAAATTAATAGATAGGAAATTTAAGGAAGCTTATAGAAGGTTTTATTTAAGGCCTAAATTTATCGTGAAAAAATTAAAAAGGATAAAAACATTCAAAGATGTGCGGAACATAATAGAAGGAGTTGTTGTTTTTACGAATATTGAAAAAATACGATCGGCAAAATAGAAAGCAAGCATTGTCGTTTTTCGAATTATGAATGTGAGAAAGTGTAGTAGAATTGATTGTTTGTGTTAGAATGTGTTGGAGTATAATGCGGGGCGAAAGGTGCGTTAACTTTTAGAGCTTAATTGAAAGAAAATCAAATGATGACAGAGAGTCCTTTTATATCTGTGGTGGTTGGGACGCATAATCACGCGCGTTTTTTGCCTGAATGTTTGAGTTCAGTAAAAGACCAAACGTATGATAATTATGAACTTATTGTTGTGGATAACGGTTCTACGGATGATACTAAGGAAGTTGTAAAAAAACTGGCATGGGATAAGTTGCGGTATCACTATCAAAACGATACTGGTTCGGTTGCCGGTTCAAGAAATACGGGTATTAGATTGGCGAAAGGTGAATATGTCGCATTTTTGGATTCTGATGATTTTTGGTATAGGCAAAAACTTGAGAAAACAGTGGAGATTCTGAAAAACGATCTTGAAATTGATATTCTTTCTCATCATATGTGGCTTAAGGGAAAAAAGAGGATTCTTTTGAAGGTTGGACCGTTAAAAAAGGATATGTTTAAGAGTCTGTTAATTCTTAATCGGCTTTTAGGTAGCGCGACGGTAGTAAAAAAAGATGTTTTGACTAAAATAAGCGGTTTTGATGAAAAAAAAGATTTTGTTCACGTTGAAGATTACGAAACTTGGCTCAGGATAGCGCGAGCGGGCGGTAAATTCGCGTTCATCAATGAAGCGTTGGGGGAATATAGAGTTCATGAATCCAATTTAAGCCATGATTTTAGAAGGGCGCTTTTGAATGAAGTGAAAGTTATAGATAAACACTTCAACAATTTTAGAAGTAAGATACCCTTTTACAAATTGTATCTGAAAAGTATACCTCTTTCCCGCGTATTTCTTACTATGGGTGTCAAATATTTTTTCGAGAAGCAGTACGTAAAAGGATTTTTAAACGTAATTAAATCTTTTTTTATAAATCCTGTGTCAGTATTGCATCTTTTGTTTTCTTTTCTCAATAAAACGTTGTCAAACGCTCGCAGTCGATCCTATGGGTAAATAGCTCATATTTCGTGGCATTGAGTTCAGGCGACAGTGCTGGTTTACTATAAAAAACAAATATGAAAAATAGAAGAGCGCGGAATAAAGTTAACAGAATCGCGATATTACTGTCTATATTTCTTACGGCGATGCTTTTAAGAGTAGGTCTTAATGTGGCTAGGCAGGAATTATTTTTCGATAAACCTTTTTTGACTTCAGTGGATCAGACCGACGATAGAACTTCCTCTGACGCGGTATGGTATATTTCAGGCGCGAAAGCTTTCTTGAATGGTAAGGGTATATGTAGCGCGAATAAGGGGCGGATGACCGTACTGTCAGCGACATATTTTGACGACGATATGAATTGGAGAAAAATTGATGAGAATTATTTCTCGCATAAATCAATTCCTCCGCTCTATCCTTTGTTTTTAGCGTGCTGTTTTTTTGTGGGCGGATTTAATGTTTTAGCCTACTTTATACCGCAGATAGTTCTTGGTTCTTTAACCTGCGTTTTGATCTATCTTATCAGTGAGAAAATTTTCAATAGAGCGGTAGCTTTGTTCGCGGGTCTTATTATGGTTTTCAACTTAGATTTAATTTTCTGGGCGGGTTTTGCTCGTACGGAAACGTTGTTTATTTTTTTATTTGTTTCAGGTTTTTGGTTATTACTAAAAGGCAATTCGGAAAGAAATTTATTTTTAATTTATGGAAGCGCGGCCATTTTTGGGCTTGCTTGTTTAACAAGGATCACCTTTACTCCTTTTCTTTTTATTCTTTTTATTTGGCAGATATTTTCTTTTTCAAAGAACAGGAAAGAAAACTTTAAAATAGCTTTTGTGGCGAGTGTTATTACTTTCGCGGTTTTATTGCCGTGGGGTATACGCAATTATCTTGTTTTCGGTGAATTTAACGTTTTTTCCAATGAAGCAGAAATTTTAATTGAAAGCGCTGAAAGCGGTGAACAATATGAGGGCGTGGATATTAACAATGGATACGCGCTATATGATTTGGAGGTTTTAAAAACATTGATATTCATTAAGGACAATTTTAAAGAATATTTAACAAGCTGTTGGCGCCGTTTTGTGATTTTCTGGAGTCCGTTTACTCATGTTATGCGGTCGTGGGCGAAGATATACAAAGGAGTCTCCTGGTTTATTATTTTTCCTGCCGCTTTTTGGGGGATAATTGCTTCACGAAGGAAATGGGGAAACGGTGCGCTACTTATTGCTGTATTCATTTTTTATTACGCGTTTCTTCATTCCGCGAGTTTTATGGATTTAGGTTTAATATATCGATATCCTATTTTACCTTTTCTTTGCATTTTTGCCGGATATACGTATAACGCTATTTACGAGAACATAAAAAACAGGATTGAAAAGAAAAATGTTGAGTGATAGTAAATTTTTGGAATGCGGGAATAACGCGCATTCCAAAAAAATCGCGGTTATTATCCCGGCATACAACGCGGGAAAATATATAAGAAGTACTATCGAAAGTATTTTTAAACAGAAAGGTTTCGCGAAAAATGTCGAAATTATAGTTGTGGATGACGGGTCAACGGATAATACTGCTTCCATAGTGAAAGAATATCCAGTAACTTATAAGCATCAAAAAAACTCAGGGCCGGCAAAAGCGAGAAACACGGGGTGGAAAAACAGTAAAGCGGAATTTATATTTTTTTGTGACGCTGATTGCTTTGCCGGCGATTTATGGCTTTCGGTAATGTATAATTCTTTCAAAAAAGGGATAGATGTTGTTGCCGGCAGTTATGCTTTAAAGGAGAGGCCTTCTTTACTGGAGAAATGCATACATCGCGAAATATTTTGCCGGCATCTGAAAATGCCTGAGTATATAAAAGTCTTTGGTTCTTATAACGTGGCAATGAGGAGGAAAGTTTTAACGGATGTGGGAGGTTTTAATGAAAACTATAGAAGGGCAAGTGGTGAAGACAATGACTTGTCCTATAGAATTATAAAAGCGGGATACGGAATTTATTTTCAAAAAGACGCGAAGGTAACACATGGGCATAATGAAACTTTTTTTAGTTATATGAAAACACAATTTTGTCACGCTTTATGGAGAATGAGGCTGTATAAAGATTATCCGGATTTTGTTTCGGGCGACGATTATACCGGGTGGAAAGACATAATTGAACCGCCTTTAGCGGTTATTTTAATATTCGCAGTGTTTTTTTACGAAAATAAGTATGTTTTGAGTGTTTCTTTATTTTTGTGGATGTTTTTATTAATTATTCAATTTATCTTGCCGATTAAAATATTTTCAAGATGGAAAAATTCGGAATATTTTTTATTGGTCGGTATCACTTTTTGCAGGACTATAATCAGAGGGATAGGAATGTTGGCGGGAATCATAAAGTTTGGATTCATCTGTGGTATGTCTCAAAAAAAGGTTTAAATGAATAAGACGAAAGTATGTATTATTACTGAAGAAACTATTCCTCCGATACAAAGGTTTTCCCTAACTTTACGGTTAGCTGAAACATTGGGCAAGGAGTGTCAGGTACATTTGGTTGCGATAGGGCGGAATTCAAGCACGGATTATTTGCCTAAAAATGTTTGGTTTCATCCAATAGAAGTAAAAGGGTGGGATTTATTTAGTTTAAGGCAGAGGATAAGAGCTAACATAAAACTTTTACGCAAAGTGCTGAAAATATGTGATAAACACGATATTGATTTGATTTATGGTTGGTGGCCGATTTCTTTTTTAGCGAGCATTTTTACAAAGACACCATTTGCGGTCGATATGCCGGAATTTATCGAATTAATGTATAAAAGTTTTCATAAGCCCTTTCCTAATTTGATGAAATTTCCTTTGAAATGGTTTCAAACATTAGCGGCAAAAAAGAGTAAAGCTCTGTTAACAGAATCATCTTTTGCCATTGAGGAATGGCGAAGAAGGGGAGTGAGAAAAGATAAAATGTACGCTATTCCTTACGGCGTGGAAGTAAATTTTTTACAGAACACCGGTTCGGAAGGAATCCGTGAAAAATATGGAATACCTTCTGATGATATTGTGATAATGTATCATGGTGATATTGGTTTTGATGACGGAGTGGATGTTTTAATTAAAGCGGTGAGAGAATTAGATGTTTGGTGTATGATAATCGGTGACGGATCCAAAAGATATATGAATTTTTTAAAGAGTATCGCCAATGGTAAAACGATTTTTACCGGATGGATTTTATATCCGAAAATACCTGAGTATTTGGCCGTTTGTGACATTTACGTGGCGCCGTTTAGGTCAAGTAATTATACCAATACGACTTATCCTTTAAAACAGATGGAATCCATGGCCGCGGGTAAACCCACTATTTGTTCGCGGATTACCGCTTTTAGCAAAGTTGTTAGCGATGGATATGATATAAAATTAGTTGCCCCCGGAAATATGAGCGAATTGAACTCAGCAATTAAGGAGTTGGCGGGTAATAGACATTTAAGGGATATCTTGGGAAAAAATGGTTACAATACTGCAAAAGAGAAATTTGATTGGAAAGTTAGAGTGGATAAAGAAATAGATTTACTTAAGAAAGTAATTAAAAATAATTCCTAAAATTAATCAAGTTTGAAGTATAAGCAAGATTTTATGTCTATTTTAAACGAAAACAATATTCTTGTGATCATTCCGGCTTTTAATGAAGAACATACCGTTGGAAGCGTTATAAGAAACGTAAAAAAAGATTTTAAAGGTGCGGATATTTTAGTAGTAGATGACGCGTCTTTAGATGGTACGTACATGAAAGCGTTTAAGAATCAGGCATTTGTGGTAAAGCACGCTTTTAATCTGGGTATAGGCGTTAGCTTTCAAACCGGATGTCAATTTGCCTGTCTACACAATTATGATTGCATTGTTCGTGTTGATGCCGATGGACAGCATGATACTTGTTTTATTAAGGATATTGTTGTTTCCATAAAAAATAATGAAGCTGATATTGTAATTGGTTCTCGTTTTTTAGGAGATTCGAATTATAAGAGTTCTTTTTTTAGGCTCATAGGCATACGTATAATTTCTTGTGCTTTAAATACTATTTCTAAAACAAGAATAACCGATCCCACTTCAGGATTTTGCGCGATGAACAGAAAAGCTTTTGAATTTTTTTCCCGGGATTGTGCCGAGGATTATCCTGAACCTGAAATTCTGCTTCATCATAAAAATTTCAGAATAAAAGAGGTGCCTGTTTCAATGAACAAAAGGTATTATGGAGCTTCATCAATTACTTTTTCAAAATCAGTATACTACGTTCTTAAAGTTTTCTTTTCTTTGTTTGTCGGCATGCTTCGATAATTGACGAATAATGCTTAGGTTTTTGAATTATTTGGATTGTGCTATTAATTTCAAACGGGTTTAAGTTGAGAGGAAGATATGACTATAATGAGCCGCATTTTATCCATTGGGATAAGTTTCTTGTTTTTCTTTTTAATAATTGAGCTTACAAAAAGAAAAAAACTTAAAGAACAATATGCCCTATTATGGCTTATTATCGGAGTTATGATCTTTATTTTTGCCGTATTTGACAAGATGCTTTTCGGTATTGCAAATTTTTTAGGAATTAAGACTCCGATAAACGCGATGATTTTTTTTGGTATTTTTTATATTCTGCTGATTAATCTCCATTTTAGTTTAGTTATTTCAAACTTAAGCGAACAGGTTAAAAAACTGGCTCAGAAATTAGCCTTATTTGAGCAGAAAATCCCAGATAAAAGATGAAAAATAGGAAAGAAAAGATCTTAATATTAAATCCCCCTTTTGTGGATAATTTTTGCCGGTCCGCGCGGTGGGCCGCCAAGTCGCGAGGGCGTGTTCAGCGCCATCCCGAAAAATTATTAATATTAGTTGGAATATTGGAAAAAGCGGGGCATACAGTATGTTTTGTCGATGGGGCAGTGTTGAATTTAACCATGAAGGATGTTGAAAAAGAAATTGATAAGTTTGTTCCTGATTTAGTTGTGATCCATACAACTACACCGAGTATATATAGCGATATTTCTTACGCTAAGTTAATTAAGGATAGGGTAAACGCGTTCATTATATTAGTCGGCGCGCATGTTACGTCCGAAATAGAGGATACGTTCAGAATCGCCGGCAGAAGCGTGGATGCCATCGCGAGAGGAGAATATGATTTTACGATTAAGGATTTAGCCGGCAAAAGAAATCTAAAAGAAATAAAAGGGATTTCTTTTGTGGATAGAGGAGCTATTGTTCATGTTCCGGAGAGAGATTTGCTTGATGTCAAAGAGTTGCCTTTTCCTTCATGGAAGCACATAAAACCGGAGTGGTATTTTGACGCGGGGAAGCGTAGTCCTTTTTTAACTCTTATCAGTAGCCGAGGATGTTTGGGGCGATGCACGTTTTGCAGAGATGCCGCTCTTATGTCTGAAAGAAAATTACGGTTTAGACCGGCAAAGTCAGTGGTAGATGAAATTGAGTATGATTATAAGCTGTTTCCCTATCTTAAAGAAATAATGTTTGAAGATGATACTTTCACAGCTTCCGCGGAACATGTCAGAGCGATATGCGAAGAAATACTTAGAAGAAAGCTTAGAGTTTGCTGGAGTTGTAACGCGAGAGCGGATATGGATTTATCACTTTTACCGCTAATGAAAAAAGCCGGCTGTCGAATGTTAATGACCGGTTTTGAATTCGGCACACAGGAGGCTTTAAACGCGGTTAAAAAAGATATTTTTCTTGTTCAATCTAAAAAATTCGCCGAAAGAGCTCATAATCTGAGATTTATTATACACGGATGTTTTATGTTCGGCGCCCCCGGTGAAACCCGGGAATCTTGCCGTAAAACCATTGATTTCGCGAAATCTCTTCCTTTGGATACTATACAGTTTTCAGGGGTTTGTCCATATCCCGGTACGGAATTATATAATTGGGCAAAGAACAAGGGATATTTGATACCTAAGGACTGGATGGAATGGGTTGACGAAAACCACGAACAGACAACTTTGCTTAGTTATCCCAATCTTTCGAATAAAGAAATAGACGGTTTTATTAATATCGGATTAAAAGAATTTTACTTTAGGCGGCAACAAATTTTTAGAATGATT
>Ga0163203_1000112_pt1 | contig 20366 bp, 14 predicted proteins | sample PL_2010_330m_FD_113534 | JGI IMG/M metagenome (GOLD analysis project Ga0163203, IMG submission 113534) | Freshwater microbial communities from Powell Lake, British Columbia, Canada to study Microbial Dark Matter (Phase II) - PL_2010_330m | ecosystem: Environmental > Aquatic > Freshwater > Lake ... | reverse complement strand
TTGCTGCTGTTGTTGCTGTTGCTGCTGTTGCTGCTGTTGTTGCTGTTGTTGCTGTTGCTGCTGTTGCTGTGGTTGCTGTTGCTGCTCTTTTTCAAGGTCGCGGATTTTCTTGAGCGTAAACTCATAATTATACTTCGCGTCAATATCCTCAGGGGAAAGTTCTATCGCCTTCCTGTACAGCTCTGCCGCCTCTTTATAACTGCCTATAGCGGACTTCGGATCTGATCTTTCCTGTCCTTCTCCCAGCCGAAATTTACTGCTGCCCGCGTTATACGCGGACTTCTCTTCTGCCTGTCCCTCTTCCGTACCAAACACCTTCATAAATGAGTCAAAAGCTCTTTTAAAATCCTTGCTGCGATAAAGAGCTGATGCGCGGTTATACTGTATCACAAGTTCGTCGGGCTTTTCCGAAAGGGCCTTATCATATTGCACGAGAGCTTCTTCGTATTTATCCTCCCCGTACAGCTTGTCGCCTTTTTTTACCATGCCCGCAACGGACGCGACAGCTGACGGCGCCAGGCAAGACAAAGAAAAAAACATGGCAACACCGAACGATCCGTATCTTAACAGCATTTTATTTATATATTTACCTTCCATCTTACTCTTTTTGCTCTTTTTTTCCTGCGCCGTTCTTTCACCAGCGGCTCGATAAAGAGAAGGATCATGGCTATCCACAGGGGCAGCTGGAACTTCTCCTTGTATCGCTTCTCCATCCTGCTCTTAAACTCCTCTTTTTCAAGCCTTGAAAGTTTCTGGTCATATATGAGGTCCAGCCCGAGTTCCGCGCCCGTTGACCTTACGTATATCCCCCCGGTATCCAGGGCGATCTTCTGCAGCATCTTTTCATCGAGCCTGGTCTTGACCACGTTCCCCTCGGTATCCTTGAGAAATATTATCTTCCCCTTCCCGCTCTTTATAGGGATGATCTCACCTTCGGATGTCCCTATCCCCACGCAGAATATCGTTATCCCCTCGGATTTTGCAATGGCAATGGCCCTGTCAACGCCTCCTTCCAGGTCCTCGCCGTCAGTTATTATTATAAGGATCTTGTGTTTTTTCTTTCCGCCTTCATAGCTCTTGATAGCGGTATAGATGGCCTCTGACAGGGACGTGCCGCCCACCGGTATCGAGTCCACGTGAACATCCTCAAGCGAAAGCAAAAAACCGCTGTAATCCACCGTCAAAGGGCACTGGAGAAACGCCGTTCCCGAAAAGGCGATCAACCCTATCCTGTCGCCTTTTAATTTCTTCACCAGGTCCCTTATGGCCAGCTTTGCGCGATCCAGTCTGTTCGGGAGCACGTCTTCGGCCAGCATACTGTTTGATGTGTCAAGGGCGATAAGTATATCCAGCCCCTGGCGCTTTACTTCCTGCCAGCTGAACCCCCACTGCGGCCGGATAAACGCGATAAGGATGCACAATGTAGCGGCCACGATCATGAAGGCCCTTATATTCTTCCTCCCGGCGTTGAAAGACCTCGCGACCTCTTTGAGAAGCGCGGCTTGAGCAAAACGCTCAAAGGTCTTCTTCCTGTTCCTGGCGGACCGTATATAGAAAAGCGCTATCATGGGGAAAAGCCACAGTAATCCTGCCATGTATAACGCCCCGAACTTCATCTAGGGTATCCTCCTCAAGATGGTATTGGACAGTATGATCTCAAGAACGAGCAGAAATAACGCCGGGAAAAGAAAAAAACTGAACAGTTCCTCATAATAGTTATACCCGACCTCTTCTATTTTGGTCTTTTCCAGCTTGTCTATTTCCTTGTAAATATCCCATAAAGACTGCGTGTCAGTGGCCCTGAAATACATGCCGCCCGTTGTGTCGGCTATCCTCTTTAAAAGTTCCTCGTCTATTTCTATCTCTACAGGCTGTAACACAGTATCACCGAACCTGTCTTTCACCGGGTAAGGGGCAAGCCCTTTTGTGCCGGCGCCGATAGTATATATTTTCACTCCAAGGGCTTTTGCCGCTTCCGCCGCTGAAACAGGGGAGATCTTTCCGGCGTTATTCCGGCCGTCCGTCAAAAGTATTATCACCTTATCTTTCGCCTCGGTATCCTTTAACCTGTTGAGCGAGGCGCTTATCGCGGACCCTATGGCCGTGCCATCCTCTATCATCCCTATCTTGACCCTCTCGATGTTCCTTTCCAGCCAGTCATGGTCAAGGGTAAGCGGGCAGATGGTATAAGACAGGGCGGAAAAGGCCACCATGCCTATTCTGTCATTGGGCCTGTTCTTGATGAACTCCTCCACGACGACCTTGACCACCTCGAGGCGGTTAAAACGCCTTCCGCCCATCTCAAAATCCATTGCTCGCATGCTCCCGGAAGTGTCAATAGTGAGAACTATATCCACTCCCTCCACGAATATTTTCGTCTCTTCGAGCGGGAGCTGGGGCCTGGCTGTCGCGAGTACAAGGAACATCAGGCACAACCCGCGCACATATATCATGTTATTGCTCAAGATCAGCCGCAGGGACGGCCTCAGCCTTTTCACCAGCTCCTTATTTGAAAAGCGGAACGACGCGTGTATCCCATCCTCGAACTTCTTAGCCGCGTAGACTAGCAGCGGGATGAAAATGATAAAAACAAAAGCCCATGGATTGGCAAAACGCATCAGTCTTCCGTCTCCTCTTGCTCGCGTTTAGTCTGGTCAACAAGACCTTCGGCCGCGCGGAAACTGTCAAGTATCTCTATTGGCGTGGGCCCGTATTTAGCGAACTTGACCATGTCGCAATGAGTGAGGAACCTCTTTAAGAGTTTCCTGTGCTCGTCTTTTAAGTCCCGCGACGTCTTGACAAAATTCAGGAATTCCTCCGTGGTCATCTCCGGAGCCCTGTAAGAAAACCTGTTCTCAAGGTAATGTCTCGTGATATCCGAAAGGCATATATAATATTCCTTTACCTTTCCATGGCCGGGCAGGTCCATCTCCTTAAGTTCCTCCAGTTCTTCATGCGCTATTTCGTACGCGGATCTGAACTTAACCTCTTCGGCGAGGATCTTTCTTCTCCTTACGCGCCACCATACCAAGGCCACAAGCGCCGCGACGGCGATCACAAGAATAATGATACCCGTTATCAGCACCCCGCCGGCCCCAAAAACGAGCAGCCCCTTTATATCCCTTACATCGGTGTCCTTACCGGTTAAAAGACTTTTAACGTCTATCGGGAACTGCCGACTCGTAATCGCTTTCCAGTCCGTCTCATCAGGCGATCTGTACTGGACCTTTACGGGCGGGATGACATGCAGACCCGTGGTATATATGCCCAGCACATATACCCTTCCGGGGGGCTGTCCGGATTTCAATGGATAAGATTCGATGAAAGAAAAATCACCCGGATCCTCCGGCGCGTCGGAAAAATAGACCTCCATGCCTTTTGTGTTCACGGCCGTAACGCTGAGGTTTACCCTGTCGCCGAACACGTATTCTTCTTTATCCAGACTGACCGTTGCTTCTACTTTCTTGTCTTCGGCCATGGCTGAAGAACATATAACCGCAAGTACTGATAGAATTAGTAATACTCTTTTCAATTACAGTCCTTTTTAAATTCCATTTCCAAAGAGTCCATCGACTATCGGCCATTGACTATTGACTTAACTTTTATATCCTCCTTCACCTACCGGCGGGCAAGCCGCTTTTCCCTCATCCTGAAAAACCTTATCAGCGGATCGACATACGACTCATCGGTCCGTATAGTGATCTTATCCACGTTCACTGAGCGGAACAAATTTTCGCGCTGACGAGCCTTCTTCTCTGATTGAAGTTTATAATGCCTCCGGGTAGCCGCGCCTGATGTATCGATCATGAACGGCATACCGGTCTCGGAATCATGTATCTTGATCAACCCCGCATTCGGCAGCTCGATCTCGGCGGGATCAACAACGCTGACCGCGATCACGTCATGCCTTTTATTTGTCACTGACAGTATCTTTTTAAAATCCGGGGCGATAAAATCAGACACGACAAAAGCGATGGTCCGGCGCCTCGTGACGCGGTTAAAATGTTCAAGTGCGTTGTTTATGTCGGTCATCCGCCCCCGCGGCCTGTTATAGAGCGCTTCGCGGATAACGCGTAAAACGTGCTTCGCGCCTTTTCTGGGTGGTATGAACTTTTCCACATGATCAGTAAAGGTCAGCATTCCGACCTTGTCATTGTTCTTGATGGCGGAAAAAGCGATCACTGAACAAAATTCGGCGGCCAGATCGCTTTTAATGCGGTTCCGCGTACCGAACCGGCATGACATGGACACGTCCAGAAGTATCATTATGGTCAATTCCCTCTCTTCGACGAACTTCTTGACGAAGGGATGGCCCATGCGCGCCGTGACGTTCCAGTCGATGGACCGTATCTCGTCACCCGGCAGGTACTCGCGAACCTCGTGGAACTCCATGCCTGCGCCCTTAAAAACGCTCTGGTATTGCCCCGCGAACACGTCCGTTACCTTGCGCGAAGTCGTGATCTCTATCCTTCTTACTTTTCTTATTATCTCTTTAGGGATCATCTCTATGGGACCTCGACTTCCTCGAATATCCTTCTAACGATATCTTCGGATGTCTTATCTTCAGCTTCCGCCTCATAGCTCGGGATGATCCTGTGGCGCAGCACATCGGCGCCTATTGACTTCACATCCTGCGGCGTGACATAACCGCGGCGCTGGATGAACGCGTACGCTTTGGCAGCAAGGGTAAGGTATATACTGGCTCGCGGCGAAGCTCCGTATTCTATCAATCCATCAAGGTCCTTGAGCCCGTAGTTCGCTGGTTCTCTTGAAGCAAAGACTATGTCTATGATGTATTTTTCGAGCTTCTCGTCCATGTATATCTCGTTCACTATCTTCCGCGCCTTAAGGATCTTGTCCGGAGACACTACCGCGGATACATCTATCACCTTATCCGTGAAAGCCATGCGTTTAAGTATCTTGTGTTCTTCGTCCTTGGAAGGATATCCGATGTTCACTTTCAGCATAAAACGGTCCACCTGCGCCTCGGGCAGAGGATAGGTGCCCTCCTGTTCGATCGGGTTCTGCGTGGCAAGCACGAGAAAAGGCTCATCCAGCTTGAACGTGTTCTCTCCTATGGTCACCTGCTTTTCCTGCATGGCTTCCAGGAGCGCGCTCTGCACCTTTGCCGGGGCCCTGTTTATCTCATCAGCAAGGATGATATGGGAAAATATCGGCCCTTTCTTTGTGGTAAAATCGCCGTCTTTTGGATTATAGACCAGTGTCCCGATCAGGTCCGCGGGCAAAAGGTCAGGCGTGAACTGCAGCCTCTGGAAATCTGTGCTGATCGCTGCCGAAAGAACCCTGACCGACATGGTCTTTGCCAGGCCCGGGACGCCTTCAATAAGAATATGGCCGTTGGCCAAAAGACCTACCAGAAGGCGTTCGACAAGATAGTCCTGCCCGACTATCACCTTCCGTATCTCGGATAACAGGTCATCTATGAACACGCTTTCTTTCTGGACTTTCTGGTTTATAGCGGTTATACCGTTGGACATACTTATACCTCCTTATCTAATTTATGGTGAAAACAAGATTAATATCAAATAGTATACAATAAGGACTTCAGGTTTTCAAGGCGGGAAAATAAGGGGGAACCTGTCCCCATAGTTTAAACCAAGCCCACTATGGGGCAATGCGGTTGGAAATGAACCTGGTCCTGGGCGTCCTTCCAGTCCCTGATCCTCTCCCAGCCTACGGGTTTTATTCTCAGAACATACCCGGAAAAGAGCATCGCCAGTATCGCGGCGATGCTTGCTTCTTCGGCAACCCTGGATGCTTCTTTAACTAAGTCATCATAGTTGGTGATAGACGAATTCAAGAGCTGCAGGAATCTTTCTTCCAGCCACTGCGGAACTGCTTCGTCCAGATAACCGTCCTCTTTCCCGTATCTGTGTCAATTCCACATCCCTCTCCCTGAATACCTGCCGTGTAAAGGCGCGGATAACGTAATGGTCCCTGTTCTTCTCAAAATAATCAAGCTTCCCATCGAAATATGGCGGACTATACCTTCAAGTCTGTAGGAGTAGGAGGTGGAATAGGAGGGGTCTGACCCCTATGTCCCACTAATCCTTCTGCTCTATATCGTATGGTGTGATAATATCGTATTTTTCGCTCAGGTCGTCTATCTGGCGGAGGAGGTTCCTGTGGTCCCCGGCGCCTGTTGTATCCCGGCTTATCAGGTAATATATCTTCCTGAACGCCCATTGCCGCGCCACTTCCGGGGCACCTTCTTCGGCTTCGGCAAGTGATCTTCTGAAGATCAACTCCCTGGTCTTACCGTTCATCTCGCCTAAAAGCTGCATGGAAAAAACATCCTCATCCTCAAACCGGCCGTACATGGTGAATTCGCTGCCTTTATAAAAATCCGGGAGGTCCTTCGGATATACTTCGACAGGATCCAGATTGATCAGCCTGTATCTGACGTTTAAAAGAAGCGGGTCCTTTATCTGCTGGTATAACGTCTCGAACTCATCTTCTATATGGTGCGTCCTGTCCGCGAAACGGCTCCATCCCCTGTTCTGGTAGGATATGAAATCCAGGAGGTATCTGTTGACGCGCTGGCCTCCCCCAAAAGAAAATATCGGCCGTTTCATGTCGTTGGCACGGGTTATCTGCTGGATGATGCGCCTGGAATCCGTGATACCCGTGGTAGGCCTCCCGTCCGTTACCAGCACGATATAAGAGGGGCTGAAGTCCAGCGGGGTATCGACTATCCCCAGAAGCGCGTTATCCACGTCTGTCTGACCGACTGCCTCAAGCTTCCCGATAAAGGCTTTAGCCTCTTCAATGTTCCTGCGGCTCACCTTTACCGGGCTGTTCTTGAATTTTATAAGATCCCCCCTGAAAGCCACTACGTTGAACCTGTCATCCGGATTCATGTGCGCCAGGGATCCATCGATGGCCGCTTTTATATAGGAAAGCTTATCCGGTGTGATGCTCTTCGAGGAATCTATCAGGAAGATGACCTCTTTGGGTATGATCTTGAAATTGATCCCTTCTCTTGTCCTTATGACCAGCTTAAAATATTTTTCCCCCGTAGCCGGATCCGCGTATTTATAGACCTTTATTTCCAGGAAAGAACTTATATCCTGATGCCCGCTTGTCCCGGCCCCTTCCCCGATACCCGCGAACTCAGCCTCACCAGGCTGGAAAACTCCTTCTCCGACCGTTTCGCTCGTGTCGATCAACACGTGCGTCCATTTAAAACCCTTATCATCCATCTTGTAGTCCATGCTCTTCAGGACCTTGGCCCTCCTCTGCGAGGCGTCAACAGGGCCCTCTCCCATCAGGTGGGCCAGGATCCTCTCCTCGGGAGCCGCGTCCTCCATGGCCTTCTCGGCTTCCGCGTCCACGATATCCTCTGGGAGCGGTTTTTCCTTTTCAAAGAACTCTTCATCAATGGCCTCTTCGCGTAATTCCGCTTTTTTATCTTTCAGGGATATGTCCTTTTTGATCTTTTCTTCCAGGAGCATCTTTTCCAGTCCCGTCTTATCAATTTCAAGATCCTGTCTTGACATCTTTATCGCCGGGACTTCAGGTTCAATATCACCCAAAAGCCTCACGGCTTCTGGTTCCTGCTCGACCTTGTCTATCCTGAAAAGCGCCCTGGTCTTTTCCCTGATCCGCTGCATCCCGGGCAGGACGAAGAAATTGGACGAGATCACCAGCATGGTATGAGCCGCCAGGGAAATGGCAACAGCTAACAGTATTATTTCCTTACTTTCCTTCTTCACCTGAGTTTCCCTTGAGTTCGCCTTTGGCTCGTGCCGCCAGCGGGTTATCGGGATATCGTTTTACAAGTTCCTTGAACATCTCCGTGGACCTTTCCGGCATGCCGGCCTTCCGGAAAGATTCCCCTGCCTTGAACAACGCCTGCGGGCAGAGGTCCTTGTCCTCGTAGAGTATGGCTACCATGCTGTACGCCTTCGCGGCTTCTTCATATTCTCCCATCTTATATCTTAAGTTCCCTATCTCAAAACGGGCGTGAGCGCCGGCTATATTGTCTTCGTGGGATTTCAGCGCTTCTTCCAGGGCCGAGAGGGCTTCGGAGTCTTTGCCCTGGGCCAGGTAACACCTTCCAAGCCCGAGATGCGCCCTCCCCAGATAGACCGAAGACGCCCCTTTCTTTATCACCCTGTTAAAACAGGATTCCGCTTTTCCCAGGTCACCTGACCGCCTGAGGTTCTCTCCCATCATGTAAGATACCGTGCCGTCCGCGTCACAGCCGGGATAATTCTTTTCATGGAACTTCAATACTTCAAGCGACCTGTCATTCTGCCCGTTATGGAAATAATGATCGGCGACCCAGCGGTACGATTCCTCGGACATCACATGGTCGGGCCTTGCGGTCATAAGTTTATAATTCACATCCGCCGATTCCTTCTCGTCCCCTTTACTGTACAGGCAGTAAGCGACGGCTTCATTACTCGCCGCGTAAAACCTGCTTTCCTCATCCGGCGTTATCTTTGAATAGTATTCCATTGCCCTGTCCCAGTCTTCCTTTTGCTGGTATCCCCGGCCTGTCCAGTAGATCACGGAATCTTTTACTTCTGAGTTCGGGAACTCTTTTAAAAACCGTTCGTAAGTCTTTATGAGGGCCTCGTAATCCTTTGTTTCAATATAGACGTCGCCCAGCTGGTACAGCACATTCTCCTTAAGAGGGCTGTCGCCGTACCTGGACAAGAACAGTTCGTAATCCTCTTCGGCCTTTTTATAATGTCCGAGCTTTAGATTGTTCTGCCCGGTCTTTAACAGGACCTCCGGGGTGCGTTCGTCTTTTGGGCAGGCCTCGATAAACTTCCTGTAGTATGTGATCGCCTCTTCCGGCCTCGCGGCCTCGTCATAAAGCCAGCCTGTTTCATACAGGGCTTCCTTGTAAAAATTCGAATTCTTGAATTCCTCCGTCAGTTTTTTGTACGTATCTAAGGATTCGCTTGCCCGGCCCAGTTTTGACAGCGCTTTGGCTTTAAGAAAAAGGGCTTCGTCCCTTGAACCCGCCGCGGTATCCGCCAGGTAAGAATCAATGGATGAAAGGCTTTTCCCCGGATCTCCCGACTCGTAAAGGGCCCAGCATTCATTAAGCCTGGCTTTCATCCCGAATTCCGTATCAGGATGCTCCAGTGCCGCCCTCTGATAGACCTTTTCGGATTCATTGAACCTGTTCTCGTGGAAAAGACTGTTGCCAAGGATGAACAGCATGCGGGCCTTTATCTCCTCGCTCTTGACCCTTGAAAGCAGGCTGTCGAAATCGCCTATGACCTGGCGGTATTTTGCCTCATTATAAAGCGAGGAAACCAGTCCCACCGCGGCATTATCAAATACCGCGGGCCCGGCAGAACCATCTATGACCTTTTGATAAAACCCCCTGGCCTTCCCGTAATCCCCGGCCAGGTAATACGCGTCGCCGGCGCGGAGCCCTGCCTGGTCGGCCACATCCTTCACGGTGGAAGATCCGGCAGCTGCCTCGTAGGAATCCGCGGCTTTCTTGAAATTCTTGTCCCTTAAATAAATATCCCCCAGGCTCATATACGCGAACGCCATGTACTCGTTATCGGGAAAATCGCGCACGAGCCTTTTAAGTGTTACTTCGGCTGTTTTGTGATCTTCCTTCTTCAGGTATATCCTGGCCATGTAATACCACGCTGCCGCTTTTATCTCTTCGGGCGCGTCCTCCCTGGCGGTCAAAGAAGACAGCACGCGTTCCGCCCGGGCATGGTCACCTGAAAGAAAATGTGTCTGCCCTTCTCTCAGGGCCGCTCTAATGGCCAGGTCGCCTGAAGGATATTTTTTCACGAACTCCCCGAACAGGGTCAGGCCCTCTTTATACTGCTTGTTCAGGAAATAACTTTCGGCTATCCTGTAATTCGCCAGTTCCGCGTTACCGCTTTTCGGATAATCCTTAAGAAAAGTCGCATATCCCTCGATCGCCATGTCGTACATGCCCCTGGAAAAAAGCCCGTTGGCGAAATCAAACTCCTCCTTCTCGTTGATATCCGCCCTCTTCTCCTGGGAAAACACTGGTGAGCAGGCAAGAAGGGAACAGGATAAAAGAACGGGGAAAAGGACCTTGATGAGACCGATATTTTTCGACATCTTTCTCACGTCACTCCTTTTCTTTTTCCTTCATGGTGGCGAACGATACGTTCCATATGTCGGAGCCGGCGCAAATATCCAGGATACTTATGATGTCCCCGTGGTGAGTAGCTTTATCGCCCCTTATTATCACGGGCTGCCCTTTATACAATCCCGACACCCTGGTAAGCATGGTCTTCAGCTCGTCATGGCTCAATTCCCTCTGGTTGACTATGACCGTCCCGTCCTCGCGCACGTTTATAATGATCTCTCCCGGGGTGCGCTTCATGTCCGTTGATTCGCTGGCGGAAGGGACCGAGATGTTTATCTCGGTCTCGAGCTCATAAAAGACGAACGCGGCCATGAAAAAGATCAAGAGAAGAAACACTATATCCATCAAAGGCGCCATCTGAAGTCCGGGCCGCTCTACATAGGATCGTTTTACGTCAGATAAATCCATCTCTCCTCCTTCTGTAATCCCATCCCCGGTTATCCTCTCTTCCCTTCCGTGATAAGCTGCGATACTTCCGTGGAGACATGCTCGTACTGGGACGTTATGGCCTGTACCACCCCCCGGAAATATGAATAAAATATCATGGCCGGTATGGCTACGATAAGCCCCGTGGCAGTAGTGATCATGGCCTTTGAAATACCGCTTGCCAGAAGTATGGGTTTTACCGCACCGGTCTGGAAAGCTATGACGTTGAACGCCTGGATCATGCCGAGAACGGTCCCCAACAACCCTACCATCGGGGCGATAGCCGCGATATCCGCGAGATAGCTCAGCTTCTGCCAGAGCACCGACACGCTCTGCTTTGCCTTGTCCTGTATCGCTTCCTCTATAACGATCTTTTCATGCCCCCTGCGCAAGATCCCGGCCAGCACGACATCTGATATCAGGTTAGAGTTCCCCTGGCACAATATCTTTGCTTCCTCATACTTTTGCGTTTCGATAAGGCTCACCGTCTTATCCAGGAACGCTCCGGGAAGAAGTCTTTCCCGCTTGAAAGTGAGAAAATAATAGATGATCAGCGCCAGGGCGGCTATCGACATCAGCGCGAGGATTATCATTATCTCGCCGCCGGACTTTATTATCTGCCACAGCGTCATCCCCCCTTCCGCTGAAACCATGTCCGGGATATATTTCGTCACTTTTTCGGCACAGAACCCCGGACTTGCGAAGATCGACACCATAAATACCGCCAGAAAAACAGCTAAAAAAATCTTACTACGGAGCATGGTCTCCCTCCTTTTTTATCATAAATATTTCCATAATAAAGATCAACGCTACCATAAAGCCGCAAAAATAAACAAAAACATCACCGTACCGCGTGTAAAAAGATCTAACACCGGTCACCCGCACATTATCCGTCTTGAACCCCTTGATAAAAGTGTCCCTGCCCCCCCGCTCGACCCGGGATAATATCTTGCCGGTGGAATCCACAAAACAGGAAACGCCTGTATTGGCCGCGCGCACGACAGGGATCCTGTTCTCGACGGCCCTGAAGACCGAAGCCTGAAGATGCTGCTCCGGAGCCGCTGTGTTCCCGAACCAGGCGTCGTTGGTCATGTTGACCATAAAATTGGCCCCTTTCCGCGCGAACTCCCTGCTTATGTGCGGAAAGATGTCCTCAAAACATATCAGCACCCCGAATTTATAGAAATGAACCGAATGGGCTATTGTCCCGGGCATCTTCTCGTATAAAGAGGTGGACTTAAGGGGAAAAAGCGTATAGCTCCTGCCTTTGGTGTAGTCACCGATGGGTTTATTTATGAATTTTCTCAGCGGCGAAAGATATTCTCCCATGGGGATATATTCGCCGAAAGGGACAAGGTGGACCTTATAATATTTCTCGATGGGCGTCCCGTCCTCTGAAAAAAGCACTGCGCCGTTGAAATAATCCGTGCCTTCCTTATATACCATCCCGGCCAGGACAGGGAGCTTGATCTCCGCGGCAAGCTGCTTTACTTCGCCGGCTTCTTCTTTGGCGTCAACAAGATATGGATACGCGGTCTCCGGCCATATGATCATGTCGGTCTTGTCTTCGGCCGCCTCTTTTGTAAGCGACTCGTATTCCTTGATGACATCCCCGGCATACTTACCGTCCCATTTCAATTCCTGGGGGATATTTCCCTGTATTACGCTCATCCTCGGAGTCCCCCAGACCGCATAATTGTCCAGTTTATACATACCGTACGCGACCATGATAAGGACAAAGGCCATGGCAGCTACCATATGCGAGACCCTGCCCTTCCGCCTGCTGATATAGCTGAAAAACGCCACGTTGAACGCCACCAGTATAAAGGATATCCCGTAACTGCCAATGATATCAGCTATCTGGATCATGCTGGTGTTCCTGTATTGAGTGTATGCCAGAAGGCCCCATGGAAAACCGTTAAAGGGCAAATAGCTTCGTATATATTCCAGGACCGCCCAGACAAACGGCAGTGTTAAAAGATCTATGGAATACTTGAACGCTATCCCGGCGATGGCGCCAAAAAACGCGTAGAAAAGAGCGAAGATAAGCACAAGGAGGATCGTCCCGGGGACAGTGACATATACCATCCAGTGTATAAGGCACCCGAAAAACACTATTCCCGCGAAATAGGAATACCAGAAAGCCCTTTTAACGTTGTTCCTTTTTATCAGGAAAAGAAGCGGCACAAGGCATACCCAGGCCAGGAAATTATACCCGCAAGGCGGGAACGCCAGAAAACACAGGACACCGGACAAAACGGCGAGGAGTATATCAACTAATTGTTTTCTCATCATCTACCGCAACATTTCTTGTATTTTTTACCGCTTCCGCAGGGGCAGGGATCGTTGCGCCCAACTTTCTTGTCGCCTCTTTTGAACGTAACGCCCTTCCTGGGAACGGGCCCTTGTTCCGGGGCCTCGCCCGGCCGCATCCGCGGGGGCATCGGCGACGGCCGTTCCGCCCCTTCCCTGGAATAAAATTCGTCCTGCCCGGCCGATGACGTTCCAAGCGCGGAATACGCGTTATGCTCCAGCATTTCCTTATCCGGCGTAAAAACAGTCTTCTTATACTGCTCTTCCATTGCCGATATTTTCATTATTCTTTCGGCCGTGGTCTCGTCTATCTTGAGCATGAGCTCATGGAACATCCGGAACGCTTCGTGCTGGAACTCCACAAAAGGATCTTTCTGGGCATAGGCCTGCCATGATATGCCCTCGCGAAGGTCATCGATCTCCCTGAGATATTCCTTCCAGTTGGAATCGATGACAGATAGCATTATCATCTTTTCAAGGTACCGCATCTTTTCTTCGCCCAGGAACTTCTCTCTCAAAGAATAACCCTTTTTCGCCATCTCCATTATAAATTCCATGGCTTCGGTCGCGGTCTTATCCTCCAGCATCTCCGCTTTTACATTGACCGCGTAACGATACATGGCCTCCTTTGCCAGCCTGGAAGGATACGGGTCCTCGTCCCACTTTTCCAGGAGCGATTCCAACCCAACTGAAAGGCATTCAAAGAACTCATCCTTGAGGTTCTCGCCTTGCAGCACCATGCGGCGCCTTTTGTATATGACCTCCCTCTGCCTGTTCATTATATTGTCATACTTCAGGAGATGTTTTCTGACCTCAAAATTCTGTCCCTCCACCCGCTTCTGCGCGGTCCGTATGGAACGGGTGACCAGGGCGTTCTCTATTACTTCCCCTTCCTCCATGCCCAGACGGTCCATGATGGCCTTGATCCTGTCAGAACCGAATATCCTCATGAGGTCGTCTTCCAGAGAAAGGTAAAATCTGCTTGAGCCGGGATCGCCCTGTCTGCCGGACCGTCCGCGGAGCTGGTTGTCTATGCGCCTGGATTCATGTCTTTCCGTGCCCATCACGTGCAGCCCGCCCGCTTCCACGACCTTTTCATGCTTCTGCACGCTCTGTTCCTTTGCCTGCTGCAAAAATTTATTGTACGCTTTTTCTTTTTCCGCGGGGTCGTCGATCTCCAGCCTGTCCACGGAATCCATGGCCAGGGATTCCGGGTTGCCTCCGAGCAGGATGTCTGTTCCGCGTCCAGCCATGTTCGTGGCTATTGTAACGGCCCCGTACCTGCCCGCCTGGGAGATTATCTGCGCTTCTCTTTGGTGGTACTTGGCGTTAAGAACGTTGTGTTCTATGCCCTTTGCCGTTAAAAGGCGACTCAGGTGCTCGGATTTTTCTATGGAGATGGTACCGACCAGGACGGGGCTACCCTTCTTGTGCCTTTCCTCGACTTCTCCTACAATAGCGTTGAACTTCTCCTTCTCGGTCTTATATATCCTGTCGGACATGTTATCTCTTCTTAACGGCCTGTTGGGTGGAACAATGATAACCGGCAGAAGATATATGTTCTCGAACTCCCCCTCTTCGGTCTTGGCAGTGCCTGTCATGCCCGCCAGCTTATCGTACATGCGGAAATAGTTCTGAAGGGTTATTGTCGCAAGTGTCTGGCTCTCTTTCTGCACCTCCACGCGTTCCTTGGCCTCGATGGCTTCGTGAATGCCGTCGGAGAACCGCCTGCCCGGCATCATCCTTCCGGTAAACTCGTCCACTATGACTATCTTGTTCTCATTAACCACGTATTCAACGTCTTTCTCAAAAAGTATATACGCTTTCAACAGCTGTTTCAGGCTTTCCACGTTCCTCTGCTGGTCGGCGTAAGACGCCGTGAGTTCTGTTTCGCGCGCCACTTTCTCTTCATCCGGGATATCCTTATCCGCCAGCTCCGCCAGGGTGGCTTCAATATCTTCCAGCATGAACTCTATATCGAACTTATCCTTCATGAGCCCCTGGCCTTTGGCGCTGAAGGTCGCCTCTCTTGTCTTCTCGTCAAAAACGTAATAAAGCTGCTCCAGGAGATCGTGTCTTTCTTTCTCCATCACCTTGCTGTCCAGATTCGCCTGGGTCCTGTCAAGAAGCACCTTTACTTGCCTCTCCTTTAGCACCATGTCCAGGAACTCCCTGTTCTTGGGATCGGCTTTATGTATCAGATAGAGAAGGTTCCCGGCTTCTTCTCCCTTTCCTTCCTGTGAGAGAATCGTCCGCAGCGTGGACATGTGATCCCTTACAAGCCGTTTCTGCTGGCGGACCACTTCTTCCACAACGGGACGCATCTGGTTATACGCTTCGTTATGTTCATCAACAGGGCCTGATATTATAAGCGGTGTCCTGGCCTCGTCGATAAGTATACTGTCCACTTCATCCACGATCGCGAAATTCGGGTACTGCTGGACAAGGTCCTCTTTGTCAACGACCATATTGTCCCTAAGATAATCAAAACCGAACTCGTTGTTCGTCCCGTAAACAACGTCACAGCTGTAGGCCTTTCTTCTGTCTTCCGGCTTCATATCATGTTGTATAAGGCCCACGGAAAGACCCATGAACCTGTAAACGGGCCCCATCCACTCGGAGTCCCTTTTGGCGAGATAATCATTGACCGTTACCACATGCACGCTGCCGCCGGCAAGGGCGTTCAGGCACACAGGCAGGGTCGCTACCAGCGTCTTACCTTCACCCGTGGCCATCTCGGCTATCTTTCCCTGGTGCAGCACAACACCGCCGAGAAGCTGGACATCAAAATGCCTCATGTTGATGGTCCTTTTAGCGGCTTCCCTGACTAGCGCGAAGACCCCGGGAATCTTATCATCCATGATCCGGTTTTTTACCGCTCTGAGCTGCTTTTTGTATCTGCTGCGTTCCTGCTCCGAAGTGGATATCGCGACCAGTTCTCTCGTCTTTTCGATCTCCGGTTCTATTTCTTTGCGGCTCCGGCGCAGTGTTTCCATGAACTCCCCGGCCCTGGCTTTCAGTTCGTCGTCTGAAAGCGCCGAGACCTCTTTCTCGAGCTCGTTTATCTGGAGGACAAGCGGCCCGAGATTGTTAAGCTCCCGCTCGTTCTGCGTCCCGAATAGTCTTTTCAACAACCAACCTATCATTTATCTATCCTCTCTCTGCACCCAACTTCCACCTCGTAGGTGGGGTTCCACCTACGAGGTGGAAGTTGGTTTCAAGCCTTCTTCGCGGTCTCTTTCAAATACGTCTCAATAAACTCATCCAGGGCGCCGTCCAGGACCTTCTCCGCGCTGGATGTCTCTGTCCCGGTCCGGTGATCCTTGACCATCTTATATGGATGCAGCACGTAAGAGCGGATCTGGCTGCCCCACTCTATGCGCTTTTTACCGTCATAAGCCTTCATAATCTCTTTTTCCTTCTTCCTTTTCTCCATCTCGTACACGCGCGCCCTCAGGACCTTCATCGCGGTCGCCTTGTTCTTGTGCTGGGAACGTTCCTTCTGGCACTGCACCACTATGCCGGTAGGGATATGCGTGATCCTTACCGCGGAATCCGTCACATTGACATGCTGCCCTCCCGCGCCGCTGGAACGGTAAGTATCGACGCGCAGGTCGGATTCGTTTATGTCTATTTTGATATTGTCTTCTATTTCCGGAATGACATCCACGGAAGCGAACGAAGTATGCCTTCTCCTGTTCGAGTCAAATGGGGATATCCGGACAAGGCGGTGAACTCCCGTTTCGGACTTAAGGTACCCGTAGGCGTACCTCCCCCGGATCAGCAGTGTGGCGTTCTTTATCCCCGCTTCCTCCCCTGCCAGCTGGTCAAGGACTTCAACCCGGTGCCCGTGATCTTCTGCCCAGCGTATATACATCCTTAAAAGCATTGAGGCCCAGTCACAGGATTCGGTCCCGCCAGCGCCGGCATTTATGCTGAGTATGGCGCTGTTTCTGTCTGTCTCCCCGCCCAGGAGGCTTTTGAATTCGAGCCTGTCCATCTCCCCGCGTATATCCTTCATCTCGTCCATCATGCTGTTGATGGATTCGATATCTTCGGATTCCACTATCTCGACAAGCTCCCTGATGGTCTCGTACTGCTCTTTTATCTTATTGAACGGCCCTATAAGCGCCCGCAGGGCCTGAAGCATGCTTGAAAGGCTGTTGGCTTTTTCCTGGTTCTTCCATATGTCGGGCTCGCTAAGCTGTTGCTCCAGTTCCTCTATTTTCCTCTGGTTTTTCTCGAGGTCAAAGATACCCCCTGAGCTCTTTTACCTTGCTCCCCAGTTCCTTTACACTTGATCGTAATTCATTTAACATAGGTACACCTCCATGGGGATTATAGCATACTTAAATAGGGACAGCGACCATTTTTTTGCGCCTTGTTATGAAAAATGGTCGCTGTCCCTATTTTCGAAAGTATTCCATGATCGCCCGCGCTGCGGGAGCACTGATCCCCGCTTCCTTCAATTCCTCGAGAGAGGCCTTGCGGATATTGTCCGGGTTCCTGAATTTCGCGAGCAGTTTCCGTTCCCAGGCAGGGCCGATGCCTCTTATATCCCTGAGCCCGGTCTCGAACGACCTGGTATTTCTCAATTCCCGGTGGTACGTTATGGCAAACCTGTGCGCTTCGTCCCTGATCCGTTGGATCAAAAGAAGAAGGCGCGAGCCCGGAGAAAGCCTTATGGGCTGCTTTCTTCCCGGCGTATAAAGATGATTATACTCTTTTGCTATGCTGGCCACGGGCATATGTTGCAGCCCCAGAACGCGGAGCTCGTCTTTCGCGCTGGAAAGATGCCCTTTTCCGCCGTCAATAAGCACGAGGTCCGGCATCTCCTTTTCCTCTTTTAAAAGGCGCGAATACCTCCTGCGCACGACCTCCCGTATCATGGAATAATCGTCAATTCCCGCCACGGTCTTTATCCTGAACTTCCGGTAGCCTGCCTTTTGCGGTCTCCCCCCTGTGAACCTTACCATTGATCCTACCGCCTGCTTGCCGGTTATGTTCGAGACATCAAAACATTCTATCACTTCCGGCAGAACCGGCAGGTCAAGCGCGTTCTGCAGCTCTTCGAGCTCGCCGTACATGGGATGCTGGGACCTGTCATGCAGCTGTTGAATGGCTGACAGCGCTTCTATGCGCCTCTTCACGGCCAGAGCTTTTTCATACTCTTTCTTCCGCGAGAACTTTTTCATGTCTTTTTCCAATGAACTCAAAAGTTCATCCTTGCGTCCTTCAAGGAACGCCTTTAGCTGATCTACAACATCGCTGTAATCTTTTGCTTTTATTTTCCCCTCACATGGCCCGTAACATTGTCCGATGTGATATTCGAGACAGATCTTTTTACGCATCTTTTTGCAGCTTCTAAGCGGAAAGACCCTTTTCATGAAAGACAATGCTTCCCTTAATAATTTAACATTGACATAAGGGCCGTAATATACCGCTCCGTCTCTCATCTTCCTCCGGGTCAAAAACAACCTGGGATATTTTTCGTTCACTGTTAATTTAAGAAAGGGATAAGATTTGTCGTCTTTCAGGTCTATGTTGAATTTGGGTCTGTGGTCTTTTATGAGCCCGGCTTCGTATATCAGGGCTTCTGCCTCGGAAGAGGCGCGGATTATCCTGATGTCCCGCGTTTCGCTTACCAGAAGTTCCAGGCGGTTATCATGGGCACGGCCGGCCTGAAAATAAGACGCCGCGCGGCGTTTGAGCCTCCTGGCCTTGCCCACGTATATGATCTTCTTCCCCTTGTCCAGGAACATGTACACTCCCGGAGAATCAGGAAGTTCTTTTATCTTTGCAGATAGTTGTTTAGTCATCACTCTTCACCCATCACCCATCACTCTTTACACCATGCGCCAACTCCCGCACCTTCGCCGCGATAAGTCTCCACAACTTGCGGACGCCTTCAACACCGGCAATATAAGCAAAGACAAGATAGATAACTGCGCTCACGAATATTATACCGGCAATGCCCGCGAAAGCGACTATTCCGCTGACCCCGTCCTTCAGCAGCAGGACCCGGCCGGCATAAGTAAAAAATCCCATCACGACTGTCGCGCCGCATATCCTCGCAAAAGACAAAAGAATGGACGATGTCCCTATATCGCCGATGCGGCGGGTCATTATGCCGTATAACATGAAAAAATTAACTGTTGCCGCTATTGAAGTGGCCAGGGCCAATCCACCGACCTTCAGCGGCCACATCAGTATCAGGTTAAGTACCACGTTTATGGCTAACGATATGGACGCTGTCCTCACCGGCGTGCGCGTGTCACCCATGGAATAATACGCGTTCACCATGATCTTTATCCCCGCGTAAGCGAAAAGGCCGAAAGCGTAAAAGAGAAGAGCGCTTGAAGTTATCATCGTTGAATAGCCCGTGAACTCTCCTCGCTGAAAAAGGACCCTGACTATCGGCTTTGCCAGCACCATCAGGCCCAGCGCCGCTGGTATCATCACCATGAACACCGTCCTTAAAGAAAAATTGACCGTGTTCTTGAGTTTGCCCAGATCGCTCGCGGCTGCTTCCTTGCTCATCCTGGGAAGCACCGCGGTAGCCAGGGATATCCCGAAGATCGCGAGCGGCAGGTGTATAAGCCTGTGCGCGTAATACAACGCGGCCACACCACCGGCTCCGACTATCCATGCCAGGGACGCGAGGACCGTATCAATAAGAACGCTCAGCTGATACACGGCTGTCCCCAGTATCCTTGGCAGGAGAAGCCTTCCTATCCTTCCGGCAATGGGGTGAACCAGCCTGAACCCTTTAGTGAGCCTGAACCCTCTTACGGTCAGCGGTGGTATCTGCATAAGCACCTGCAGTATACCACCGACTAAAATACCCAGAACCAGTCCGTTCACTCCGATAAGGGGACACAATAAAAGGAGTGATGCTATCATCGCGGCGTTAAGCACCACTGTGGCATACGCGGGCGTTGTAAAATAGTGCAGCGAGTTCAGCACGCCTTTGCTGTACGCTATCATCCCCAGGAAAAGGATGTAAGGGAACAGGAGCCGGGTAAGCGTTACCGTGGTGGAGAACTTCTGCGGGTCCTTTAGAAACCCAGGAGCGATTATCCTGACGATGACCGGCGCGAACACGACCCCGAGCACTGAAATTATTACCAGCACCACGAGCATCAGGTTGAATATCACCCTGGCGGCATCCCAGTATTCTTCCTCGCTCGTCCTGTGTCTGTATTCCGTCAATACCGGGACTATGGCCGCGTCAGTCGCGCCTTCCCCCACCATGTCCCTGAGCATGTTAGGTAGCCTGAACGCCACGACAAAAGCCTGCGCGTAAACACCCGTGCCGAACAGCCTTGCGAAAAGTATGTCCCTGAGAAACCCCAGGACCCGGCTCGAAAGGGTCGCCGAACCTATGATCCCCGTAGATCTAATAAGCCTCTTGTTCGTGGTCATGATTTCAGTATATATAATATCATAGAAAAATAGGGACAGCGACCATTTTACAAAAAATGGTCGCTGTCCCTATTTT
>Ga0163203_1000111_pt1 | contig 20394 bp, 19 predicted proteins | sample PL_2010_330m_FD_113534 | JGI IMG/M metagenome (GOLD analysis project Ga0163203, IMG submission 113534) | Freshwater microbial communities from Powell Lake, British Columbia, Canada to study Microbial Dark Matter (Phase II) - PL_2010_330m | ecosystem: Environmental > Aquatic > Freshwater > Lake ... | reverse complement strand
TAAACGCCCTTCCCGAGATAAGTGAAACGGCAATATTCGGGACGCGCCTTCATTCGGTATGTGAGGAAGAAAAAAAAGCGACATCTGCCATAGAAAAACTATTTAAAGAAAAAAATGTTGCCAATTACCATATCAGGAAGATCAAACCGTCACTCGAGGACGTCTTTGTATCGCTGATAGAAACTTACGACAGGGAGCACTCGGTTGAATCTCAGAAGAATAAAAGCGGTCTGTAAAAAAGAATTCGTGCAGATATGGCGTGATCCCCGCAGCCTGGGCTTGGGCCTGGGAATACCTATAGTACTCATAGTCCTTTTCGGCTACGGCCTGTCGCTTGATATAAAGGACGTTCCGCTTGCCATATGGGACCAGGACCATACAAAAACTTCGTTCGATTTCATACTTAATTTCAGGAATTCAGACTATTTCAAGATCGTCGGGTACTACGATAATTACGAAGATATGGAGAAGCTGATAAATAAAAACGATGTACTCATGGCGATGGTAATACCCAAACATTTCTCGAGGCTGTATCACTCTAACCAGTCTGTCCCGGTCCAGCTCATACTGGACGGCTCAGATTCCAATACGGCGTCGGTCGCCCTGGGATACGCTAAAAGCATCATCGCCAAATGTAACGCCGATGCCATCATGAAGGTATCTGAAGCCGCCGGAATAATAAACCCGGAGCCGATAGACCTCAGACAACGCGTGTGGTTCAACGAGGGCTTCGAGAGCAAATATTTTATAGTGCCCGGGCTTGTCGCGATAGTAATGATGACCATCGCGGCGCTTCTAACGTCGCTGACCATCGCTCGGGAATGGGAACGGGGGACCATGGAACAACTCATATCCACTCCCGTAAGGCCGCTTGAACTCATCCTGGGAAAATTCGTCCCGTATTTTACTATCGGGATGATCGATCTTATCATAGCGGTACTAATGGGAAGATTCGTTTTTATGGTTCCTCTCAGGGGGAACCTTTTTCTTCTTTTTGTGCTGAGTTCCATTTTCCTCACGGGCGCTCTGGGACTCGGCATCGTCATCTCGATAGTCGCCAAGAACCAGCTGTTGGCCAGCCAAATGGCGCTTTTGACGTCGTTCCTGCCGACCATGCTTTTATCGGGTTTTACATACGAAATATTCAATATGCCGAAAGCCGTGCAGGCGGTCACGTACCTGGTCCCGGCGCGTTATTTTATAGTATGCCTGAGGGGAATATATCTTAAGGGAACGGGCATAGCGACATTGTGGCCACAGGCGGTTTTTCTGGTGTTGTTCGCGGGTTTCACGACACTGCTCGCGGTGAAGAAATTCAAGAAGAAGATACTTTAACTACGAGCCGTAGGGGAGGTTTAAACCTCCCCTACGGCTTCATTCATAGTAGCGGAGGTTTAAACCTCCGCTACTGTAAACTGTAAACTGTAAAAAGGCCTATGTTTGACCGTATAATCGCAATATTGAGAAAAGAATTCCTGCAGGTATTCCGCGACCCCAGGATGAAGACCATTATTTTCATAAGTCCGATGGTCCAGCTTTTTCTTTTCGGGTATGCCGCCACAATGGACCTGACAAATATACCGACTGCCGTATACGATCTCGACAATACTTACACGAGCCGTGAGGTCATCAGGGATTTTTCATATTCGAAATATTTCAATATTAAACATTACATCACCAGCGACAAAGAAATGAACGATATCATAGACCGTTTTGAGGTTCTCGCGGTCCTTAAATTCAATCGGGGATTCGGAAGGAATGTGGAAGGAAATAAAAGCGAGCCCCTGCAGATGATCGTCGACGGGACCGACTCTAACGCCACGCAGATCGCGCTGGGCTACGCGGGCCAGATCATAACAAATTTTAATTACAATGTCCTCCGCAAGAGAGCGGAGATCTACCTGAAAAAGACAAATGTATGCCCACAGATAGATCTCAGGGACCGGAGCTGGTTCAACGATAACCTTATATCCCGGAACTATTATCTGCCGGGCGTTATCTGCCTGATCGTAAGTATAATGTCGCTTCTCTTATCCGCCATGGCCATAGTGCGCGAAAAAGAGATCGGCACCATGGAACAGCTTATGGTAAGCCCGATACGCCCCATAGAACTTATCCTGGGCAAACTTATCCCGTTCATCATCATAGCAATAATACAGGTGTCATACATAACACTGGTGGCCTGCTTATGGTTCAAGGTGCCTCTCAGGGGCAATATCATGTTTCTCTTTTTATCGACCCTGGTCTATCTTATGACCACGCTCGGAGCGGGGCTTTTTATCTCTACGCTCTCTTCCACTCAGCAGGAGGCCATGATGTCGATATTCATGATATACTCCCCGATGGTGCTTTTGTCGGGGTTTGCCTACCCCATCAGGAACATGCCTGAGATCGTCCAGTACATAACCGTCATCAATCCGATGAGGTATTATCTTGTCATAATACGCGGCATATTTTTAAAAGGCGTGGGTTTCGCCGTATTGTGGGAAGAATTGGCAGCGCTCGCGTTGATAGGGTGTGTCGTTATATTTTTAAGTACTAAACAATTCCAGAAAACGCTTTAATTTGTAAAAAGAAGCGAATTAAGCAGAATTTTGCGGGTGGCGGCGGAAGTTCGAGCATTGCACAAGTAGGGGCGAAAAATTTTTCGCCCCTACAAATTTTAACAGGAAACGCTAGAGAACGGACGCCGACAGGACCCGCAAAATTCTACTTAACTCGCGGCGGTTTATCTTTAACTGCCATAACAAAACGCAAGATGAGTATCAGCATCAGCACCAGGATCGTTGCCATACGCATCTGCCGCAGATACTTAACCTTTTTTGTGCCTTCCGTGACGGCGTTCTGGAAAAAAGCGGGAACGTCTTTTATGTTGCCTATATTCGCTCTAAGCTCTTTGGCCATTGCGCTTTTACGCGGCATATTGGTATCCGAAGCGGCCCTGTCGAGCTCGTCCAGCATCTTTTGTTCGGACCCCGCCTGATGCGTCGCGAGAAGACAATCATAAAAATATACCTCAAAACCGTATTGCATCATTCTTCTTACGATATAGAAATTCGCGTATATCATCAACAGAACAAAAATGACCGTCAGTATTGACCTGAATAACTGTTTTTTAAAAAACATGTACACCCTCCGGCCGCGCCCACAAGGCCCCGCAAAAATTACTGTGTCCCGTACGGATCAAAGAACTGTGGTCTGCCATTTTTTCTTTCTTATATCGTCAATTTTTAATATTTCCGTGCAGTCCGGATAAAATTTTTCGGCGGCTGCCTTCACACTCATTTCGCTTGTCTTGAACAATTCTCTGTTTTCAATAAAACCATAAGTACCGTCACCGTATTTAAAAATACAGACCGCGTGATAGATCCGTGATCGCCCGAATTTCAGAACGATAACTTCATTCTCTATTCCGTTACGCGTGAGTACCGCTGCGGCAAGAATCGCAAAATCCTCACAATCTCCTTGTTTTGATTCGAGGATCTCTAGGATCGTACGCGCTTTATCCGGAAAAGTAAATCGGGACTCAAAATGATCAGCGAACCACAACGCCACTTCTTCCGGCGTACGTATGCGAAGTGAGATCTGATCGATCGTCTCCGGGATCATCGCATAAGAAGAGTGATCAAATAAAAGAACCTGAAACAGAATAAATAAGGAAATGATCAGCTTGCTTCCCGCCAACATTCGTCTTACCCTTTTCTCTGAAATCTTCGTTTTCTTCATTGTTCTCACCTTCTTCCTTATGCACGCCATTCTACCTCATACGCGTCAAGTGTACAATATGGATATTAGGATGAGGTTAGCCTTATGTTAAGTTTGAGTTAATTTTATGGGTGCCGATATTTTTGATTGGAAAAACCATTTCCAAGATCATGCGAAAATGCTATAATACTTGCGTTGTTATAGTTTGTTTTACTCTGGATTACCTGCCGGCGTAAAAAGGCTTGTAATTCTACCAAAGGCTATTGTGTAGTTAAAACAATAAAAAGGCCGCATGTTTAACGAACAAGCGCAGAAAAACCTGGCAAAAATACTCTTAGCGGAACTTGGCGAAGATCCTTCCTACAAGTTCAAACTTGTTTTCAGTGTCATGAGCATAATCCCCTTTCTGGCCTTTTTTTACATCATTTTTTCCATAGTAAATTATGCGGAGATATTTTTCGCGGAAAGAAGCATTATACTGCTTCTTAGTATTTTTCTTTCGATTTTCGGATTTTCGTGGGGTTATGTCATAATAAAAAATCTTTTGCAGAAAATTATTTCTTACGCCTTAAAAGTGAAACACAGTGAACAGATAAAATCCGAGCTCGTAGCGGCCATTTCCCATGATTTCAAAATACCCATTTCCGTCCTTAAACTGTCATTGTCCGCCATAATCAGCCATTCAATGGGCCATATCAATAAAAAGCAAACAGACCATCTGGAGTCTTGTGAAAATATTTTGGCACATTTACAGCGCACTATTTCTACGCTTTTGGACCTGTATAAGATCGAAGCCGGAATGGTTGCTTTAAAAAGGGAGCCATGCGATCTTGTTCCGATCATTGAAGAACAGCTGAAAGAGTTCGATATCATGTTCAGTGAACGTAAGATAAAATTAAGCAAAAAGATCCACGGCTCAGGCTTATTCGCGTTGATAGACAAAGATAAAATTGTAGAGGTCATAAATAACTTATTGGGCAATGCTTTGAAGTATGCCCCGACAAACGGCACTATCACTGTCGAGGCTTTTGCCAGCAAAGGTTTTATCCGAATGGAATTTATTAATTCAGGGGAATGCATCCCCTTCGATAAATTGAATACTATTTTTGAAAAATTTCACAAATTGGATTCCCAGGAAGAAGGCACCGGCCTGGGCCTGGCTATCGCCAAGGATATTGTTCAGATACATCAAGGCAGTCTCTGGGCGGAAAATTTGCCGACCAAAGGTGTTAAATTTGTGGCAATATTGCCTCGCCCTGTTTGAGGACGGCAACATTTTTTCTAAAAACTATAACTGATAACGAGGGCGGGTGAGATGGGTAAAAAAATTCTGATCGTTGATGACGACCCGAAAGAGCTGGAACTTTTGACGGGATACCTTAAAGTCTGGGAATATGAGATCATAACTGCCCTTGACGGCAAGACCGCGCTTGAGATCGCAAATGATCAAAAAATAGATCTGGTCCTTCTGGACGCTGTCATGCCTGATATCGATGGTTTCGAGGTATGCAAAAGATTAAAAGCTAACGAGAAAACAAAATTTCTTCCCGTCCTTATCATCACTTCACTTATCAAGGAATACCGTCTCTTGGCTATTAATCTGGGCGCGGATGAATTTTTATCGAAACCAATAGACAAAGTGGAACTGAACGTGCGGGTAAATTCGCTTTTAAAAACAAAGTCACTGCACGACCAGCTGGAAGAAAATTATGAAAAACTGGAAAAATTAGTAAAACTAAAAGACGACCTTTCTAATACGATAACGCATGATATAAACAACCTTCTTGGTGTTATAAAAAATTTTCTTGATCTTCTTTCGGCTAAAAAAGAAACACTGACGAAGTCGATCAATGAGGGTCTTACCATCGCCATGGGCGTCAGCAATGACCTCGCTTATTTGATCTCGGATTTTATGGATATCCAGAAGATGGAGGAAAGCAAACTTACGCTGCATCTTGAAAGAACATCTGTGAGTGATCTGATCCGGGACGCTGTGAAAAAAATGGAACCGATCGCCGGGAACGCGAAGGTGCAGCTTATAAAACGTGACATATCGCAGCAATTTTATGCAATGATCGACAAAAGACTCATTTCACGCGTGTTGATCAATTTGATAATAAACGGGATACGGTCCACGCCTCCGGGAGGAAGTGTTGAGGTCGAACTGACATCCGCGGAAGATGCTCTGAATGTTTTGGTAAGAGACACAGGAGTCGGTGTGTTGCCCGAGCATCAAGAAATAATATTCGAGAAATTCGTAAAGATCGACAACAACGCCGTAAGCCCGGGAAAAGGCAAAGGCCTTGGGCTTGCTTTCTGCAAGCTTGCGGTGGAGACGCATGGTGGGAAGATCTGGGTAGAATCGGAAGGGAGGAACAAGGGCAGTGCGTTCATTTTTACCTTGTCCGGAAACTAGAAAAGAACCTATGGGAAAGAAAAAGATCCTGATCATTGATGATGAGAAAGAAGTCGCGCGTATGGCAAAATTGTCCATTGCAGAACTGGGAAGATACGATGTTCAAATAGAGACCAATGCGTTGGAGGCATTTTCTACGATCGGACGCTTTAAGCCAGACCTTATTCTGCTGGATTTCGTAATGCCCGGCATAAGCGGGCTTGAAATATGCAAAAAGTTGAAAGGCAATGAAAAGTTTTCTTCAATACCCATTATCATGCTTTCCGGACAAAACGATGAATGCCATAAGGTTTCATGCCTGGAAAATGGCGCCGATGATTATATCGTTAAACCTTTTTCGCTGAACGAATTGGATGCCAGGATAAAAGCTATTTTGAGAAGAACTGACGCAGAAGACGAGGATAGCGAGATCAAAGTAGGTAAAATAATCACGATAAATATCGAAAAACATCAGGTTATGGTTAAAAAAAATATTATAGATCTAACATCCGCGGAATTCACTATCTTAAAGATCCTTGCCAGCCATCAAACGCATGTATTCTCCCGGGCTAAGATCCTGGAGGCCTTATGGGACTCTCCCGGCAGTGTTACGGAACGCACGATAGATGTGCATATCAATCACCTCAGGAAAAAGTTGGGGGAAGCTGCCGAGTGTATAAAAAATGTACGCGGGATCGGCTACAAACTTGACGAAAAGTGACGAGTCATACAATCAGCTTTTAATTTCGAAACATCTTTTTTTCTTAGCTTTATTACATGTTTTGCCGCATCTGTAGCATATCTCGTTCTTCAGATATCCGCCTGCAAAAAACTCTTTTATATTCTCGAATGTGGTCACCGCGATATTCGAAAGAGCCTCTTTAGTGAAAAATCCCTGGTGCGAGGTCACTATAACGTTGGGAAATGTCAGAAGACGGGCCAGCACATCATCCGTGATCACCCTTGACGAGAAATCTTCGAAAAAATATTCGCTTTCTTCCTCATAGACATCAAGCCCCGCCGCCGCTATTTTCCCGAGCTTTAATCCCTCGATAAGCGCCTTTGAATCCACTAAAGCCCCACGTCCGGTGTTTAACAGCGTCACGCCCTTTTTCATTATTTTTATCGCCGCCTTATCCACGATATGATGCGTATCTTTATTCAGAGGGCAGTGCAGGGAAATAACATCCGCGGACTTATATAGCTCCTCGAGACCCGCATATTTTATCCCAGCGTTCTTCGCGTATTCCTTGTCCGGTTTCGGATCATATGCCAGAACCTTCATCCCGAAGCCCTTGAGTATAGAGATAAAACATCTGCCTATCTGGCCCGTTCCCACAACCCCGGCCGTTTTACCAAAAAGATTGAACCCTAAGAGCCCGTTTATGGAAAAGTTCCCCTCGCGTACCCTATAATAGGCCTTATGGACTTTTCTGTTAAGGCAGAGCATCAGCGCCGCCGCGTGTTCGGCAACAGCACAGGGAGAATATGCCGGCACCCTGACAACTGGGATAGCCCCGTAAACCGATTTCAGATCAACGTTGTTGTATCCGGCACATCTCAGCGCAATAAGTTTGACCCCGTTCTTCTTGAGGGTCTCCACCATATGGTCATCGACGATATCGTTCACAAAAATACAGACTACGTCATACCCTTTGGTGATCCCGACGGTTTCCTTATTGAGTCTGTCCTCGAAAAAACTTATTTCAAACTTATACTTCCGGCCGGCCTCTTCAAAAGATCTCCGATCGTACGGCTTGGTATCAAAAAAAGCTATCCTCTTCATTTAATGCCTCCCTTAATTATGCCAGAGTATTATACGCTTCTTCCCGGCCGATTTGTAGAAAAAAGGGCATTCGCCCTATTGGGGGCTTCTTTTTACCTTCATACCTCGGATAGACCCGGTATACCATTTATGGGAGTTTTCGAGATATACCTTGACAAAAACCTTATTTTGAGGGATAATGGGTTAAAATAAGTTAATACGAGTTAGTTTGGAGGAGATATGCCTCAAAATAACATCTTAACCACAAAAGAAGTTGCTTCCTATCTTAAACTGAACGAAAAAACAGTCCTCAAGATGGCTCAGTCCGGCAGTATTCCGGCCGTAAAGATAGCCACCCAGTGGAGATTTTATCTTTCATCGATCGATGAATACCTGCAGGACAAAATAACCAAGTCCGTGAAATACGATTTCGGCAGACTTCTGGAGGATGCCGATGTCCTGCCTTTATCAAGGCTCATATCCCCCGCCTGTATAGATCTTGATCTGTCATCCGAAGATACCGACGGAGTGCTTCTGGAATTGGTTAAAACGGCGGAAAAAGCGGGAATAACCGATTCTCCCGATGTTTTGTACGTGCAGCTTAAAAAAAGAGAGACAATGCTGAGCACCGCCCTGGGAAACGGTGTAGCGGTCCCTCACCCCAGGAACCCGAGTGATGAATTATTTAAAAAAACGGGCATTATACTGGGCCGCTCCGTTAAAGGGGTGGATTTTGATGCACCGGATCACAAAAAAGTCCATTTATTTTTTATGACCTGCGCGCCCGATGTGGTTTTACATCTTAAACTCTTATCGAAAGTAGCCGTTTTACTCAATACCAAAAACATTTTTCAGAGTTTCATGGAAGCTGATTTAAAAACAAAAGCAATAAAGATACTCTTGGAGCAGGAACGCATAGGCCTGAAACAGACCTAGGGAGATAAATTGTTATGTTGCTCATAGTAATGCATCAGAACAGGAATTACCTGAATATGCTCCGTTCGCTTATGAAAAAGGAAAATATCGCAGCGCCGGATATTGTCTCTTATCGCGGGCTGGGTTCGATCTTTCACGGGAGCAGTTACGATTTTATGTGCCACGAAGGAAGCATATCAAAAAAATATGATATGGCGCTGGTAGCTGCCGGGTGCGACAAAAAAGAACTCGAAAAAGTATACGGCCTCATCGCGGATCATCCGTCCCTGAAGATGCCGAATCTTGAAAACAAAGGGTTTATTTGCACTTTACCTATTGATAGCATAAAAAGTCCCGATACAATAAAACTCTGCAAAAATGAAGAGGAGCCAAAAATGAAGATAGGAGAATACCTCACAAAGGACAAGATACGCCTGAAAATGAGCGCCAGCACAATGGATGAAGCGATCATTGAGATCGCCGGTTCATTAAGAAAAGATCCCGTTATAACTAATTTCGACAAATTCGTTTTCGATGTTTTTACGCGGGAAAAACTGCAAACGACCGGCATCGGGGATGAAGTCGCGATACCCCATGCGAGAACCGACGCAACGGAAGATTTCGCCATAGCTTTCGGAAGGCATGCGGGCGGGATCGATTTTAAGTCGGCTGACGGAAAACCCGCAAAACTTATATTCCTTATGGCGACACCGAAAAACAAAAAATTAAGTTCGTATTTGAAGATCCTTGCGCACCTTTCAAGGCTTCTAAAAAAAGATGACTTCAGGCAATCGCTTCTTACGGCCTCTACACCGGAAAATGTTTTGGAAGCTTTTAAAAAACTGGAAGATTAGGAACATCGCATGAACATGGATATCTTAGTTTTTATCGGGATCGGTATAGCCGGAGGGTTCGTCGGCGGCAAGATCACCAATAAGTTCAAGCTTCCGGCCGTTGTAGGATACCTTTTGGCCGGACTCCTTTTAGGGCCCTCATTCCTGAACATTCTTAGCCCGGGTTTCATGGATAATGTGGGCATAGTCAACGATATAGCCCTGGGACTCGTAGCTTTTATCATCGGAAGCGAGATGAGGTTCAGTATCCTCAAAAAAATGGGTAAAAGCATAACCGTTATAATTTTTTCGGAATCTTTCGGCGCTTTTATCTGCGTTGGCGTCGGCGTATATCTTCTCACACATAACCTGGCCTGGGCGCTTCTTTTCGGAGCGATGGCCCCGGCTTCCGCTCCGGCGGGTACAGCCGTTGTCCTTCAGGAATATAAAGCCAAAGGCCCCCTGACCAACTCGCTCTACGCCGTGGTCGGATTAGATGACGGACTGGCTATCATCATATACGCTTTTGCGGCCGCGCTCGCCAAAGTCTTTGTCCTTAAAACACAGGTATCCTTTATGAGCGTGGTCAGCGGACCCATCATAGAAATATGCGGCGCTCTTGTGCTAGGCGGATTAACCGGCGTTATTCTTGGATATTTCATACGGAAAATGTATAATAGGGACGAGATACTGGCGGTGGCTTTTAGCGGGATAATGATCTGTTCCGGGCTGTCGAATTTTTTTCATTTTTCGTTGATATTGTCCAACCTGATGCTTGGCGTGGTCTTTGCTAATATGTTCCTTTTGGCGAACAGAAGAACTTACAGGGCGCTGCAGAATATTACGCTTCCGGTTTATATACTGTTCTTCGTGCTCGCCGGAGCTCACCTCGAGATAAGACTTCTCCCAGCGATGGGGCTTTTGGGGATTGTATATATAATCTGCAGAACGCTGGGCCTTATGGGGGGAGCTTTTTTCGGAGCGACCGTATCTAAAGCCGACCCGGTCATACGAAAATACCTGGGCTTTGGAATATTGTCCCAGGCGGGAGTGGCGATAGGACTTGCCCTTATGACGACAAGGGAGTTCGGTGGTCTTGGGGAATCAGGGCATCAAATAGCTACACTAATAATAAATACCATAGCGGCGACTACCATAGTTTTCGAGATAATCGGACCGCTGGCTACAAAATTCGCTATTTCAAAGGCAAATGAAATAGGTAAAAAACACTAAAACCCACGGAGGAACAAGTGGAACTTTTGATCATTATCCTTGGTAAGGAAGAATATTTCGAAACGGTACTCTCTATTCTGGCAGAACTGGAAGTTTCCGATTCGTCCACCATTATTGAGGGAGAAAAACTCGGCCAGTTCCTGGCGGACAGGGTCCCCATATTTGCCGGTTTGCGTGAAATGATGGGCCAGAGAAAAACCGCGTGTAAGGTCATAATGACATTGGTTGAAAAAAATAAGTTCATGCCCGGGTTCACCAAGCTTCTTGCTGAGGAAAATATAGATTTTACTCGTCCGGACACAGGCGCTATCATAACCATCCCGGTCGATACCGCTATTACGTCACGTTAACTCCGGGGATTTTTATTATAAGCTAACGCTGATCTCCAGACCCAGAACAAGAGCGTCGCGTATACTGTTCTCTCCGTTCGGATTAATTACATACTGAATATCCGGTGTTATGTAGAACCATGGACCGACTTGAAATCTGTGGTTGATCTCCAGCACTGTCTCGCATCCCTGCCCCGGAAGTTCGTCGCTGAAACCCCCTATAATAACGCAAAAAGCAGTCACATCGTGATCACGTCCGGAAGGCAGGCCCTGATATATGAGGCCGCCCGTAAGCTGATATGTCTGCACGTTACTATGTGACTCCGGAGCAAGATATGCGGCGGCCCAAAGAGTGAGCCCTTTAGGCCTGTCCGCGGGTGTGGCGGTCTGGGGATCGTAAGGATCTTTGGCTTGTTCGGAATATTTGGCCCCCGCGCGCATGTATGACGGCCCTTTGAATTCCGGCCAATCCCCGCGGAAGATCATCTGGTCGAATATAAGGTACAGGCCGTAATTCCCGCGCCACGTTCTATCAGGATCTGATACGTCCGGGAACTTGCTGCTTTCATAATAACCCCCGAAACGAGTGCTTCCCGGAAGGCCGTTATCTTCCCGCTTCTGGTGATGTTTGTAAGTCAGCTGGCCTATAGCCAGATATCCGTCCTTGGTCCTGAAATTAAGATCGGCGCCGTGCTTGTCGATCTCCGCGACACTCGGGTCCGCATTGTAGATACCCGCGATGATCTGCCATTCGTCATTCGGCTCATAACTGGCCCGCGCAGCCCATGACGCGATCTGGAAAGAAGGAAAAAATATATTGTTCGAAATAGCGCTAAAGTAATCGTTGATACCGCCCGATACATAGTATGCCCATAGAGGCGAAGTGGCGAATACATCGTCGGCAAGAAGGCGCCCGGCTTCCAGCGTCACAGTGTCATCGAACAATGACTGCGAAAGATTGATCTCTCCCAGATAATAATCCCCCGGAACATATATTTCCTGTACCCAGAATATATTACCTACAGCGTCGGATAAATTCCTTCCAGATGCCAGACAATTACCTACGGTGAGAGCCATCCCTTTGACGGAGGCTATTTTTTCAAGATCGAACGCGACCGAAATATCAAGAAACCCTGCGTATTCGGTCCTTTGTTCAAGCCCGCCGGAAGGATTACCGCAAATATCTGTGGTATAATTCGAAGAGATCGTTATACCCTGGTCCTCAAGTTTATCACGTAAGCCGCCCCAGTTCCCGGTAGCCGTCTCGAGACTTGTCCATGATCGGAACCATGAAGTTTCTGTAGCGATATGATCTTGCGCAAAGCCGCATGCGGACGGCATCATAAGCATTAGAACCCACGCACTCAGAATTCCGCAAGTTTTCCAGCCCATGGTTTCCCTTTTCTACGTGGTAACTACATACCCCTTTTTCTGAGACTCAGGCATATTAATCCGCTGTGATGCGCCTTACATCCACTTTTTTCTTTTGAAATAAATTAAAAGGGATACCCCGACGAGTGCCATGAAGCCCAGAACGGCAAAATACCCCCAGCGCCATTCAAGCTCGGGCATGTATTTAAAATTCATACCATAGATCCCTGCTACTAAAGTTAACGGTATGAATATCGCGGCGAACATGGTTAATACTTTCATGATCTCGTTCAGCTTATTGCTTACGCTAGAAAGGTAAATATCCAAAAGACCCGAAACCATATCCCTGAAAGCTTCTATCGTGTCTATAACCTGGATCGTATGATCATAGACATCTCTGAAATATATCGTTGTATCTTTTTTTATCAGTCCGGACTCGCCTCTTTGGAACCCGATTATCATTTCACGGAGAGGCCAGACCGATTTACGCAGCATAATGGCTTCTCTTTTTAGTTTATGTATGGTCTGGAGAACCTCGAACCTCGGATCAGCCGTCAGTTGCTCTTCGAGCTCTTCCATGTCTTCGCTGTATTTTTCTAATATCGAAAAATAATTGTCGACGATCGAATCGATAAGAGAATAAGCGAGATAATCCGAGCTTTTTTTTCTTATCTGCCCCTTTCCTTTTCTTATTCTTTCCCTCACATGGTCGAATACATCTCCCTCTTTTTCCTGAAAAGATATTACAAAATTCGACCCCACGACCAGGCTGACCTGTTCGATCACTATTCCGTTCTCTTTATCGCGGCAGTAAAGCATTTTAAGGCTGGCGAAAATATATTTCTCAAAATCTTCATACTTGGGGCGCTGGGCGGTGTTGACAATGTCTTCCTGAATAAGCGGGTGTAGATCAAAATGTCTGCCGATCTTTTCTATTATGGAAATATCATGGACCCCGTCAACATTTATCCAGGTTATCGTAGGGGTATCTTTAAGGGGAAATATGTCTTCGATCTTTCCGGCCGTCAGCTCCTGAAAATTCTCCGCGTTATAGTCAAATACGGTTATTTTTACGTTTTCCGTTTTGTTATCGCCAATGTGAATAAGGGTCCCCGGAGCAAGACCCGCCTGTTCCGACAGTCTTTTCATGAATATCGCCATACATGCTCCTTTGCTTATTTCTCGCAGCTTTAAGCATTCTACATCATCGGATATTTTTACCCTTTCTCATTATACCCTCATAATCGGATAAGTGGAAAGAAATTTTGGTGGGTTCGCTCAGACTTGTTCGGGGATAGGGTTGCTGCGCTCCGGATGTCCTCAACTCAATACTCACAACGAATCTTGTCTACCGGGAAGAGGCCTTGAGGCCTATGCCCTCGTTATTTTAGCGTTGTCTTGCCTTCTATATAAGACACAAGATCTCCAACCGTTATTAGCTTATTGGCGTCTTCGCCCGTGATCTTTATATCGAATTTTTCTTCCACCACCGAAAAAAACTCGATAATGTCAAGCGAATCGGCACCCAGATCATCAACGATCCTCGATCCTTCGGTCACTTTTTCCTCTTTTATTTCAAGATTCTGGGCGATGATCGTTCTTATTTTTCCTGATATATCTGACATATTTTCCTTTGGCGGGTTATTTATGATTTAAAGATCCTTTTTTGCGAGCTCTTCCAGGGTTTCCTTTATTATTTCGTCTATCAGCTCTCTCACGGATACTATTTTATCGATCCTGGAAACATTGGTCCCGGCGAGCACTACGGCATTATCGATATTCCCCTCTACGGCATCGATCAATGCTTTCGCTATGCAATATTGAACGACCGCGGGATCGCAGGTCCTGAGGCAGCGGTAATTACAGGTAAACTCTTTTCTTTCTCCCCGCAGAATGTCTTCAAGAAATTTTGTTCTTATCACTTTCGCGGGCATACCCACCGGGCTTTGTATAAAAGCAATATCGTCTTTTCCGGCATCGACGTAAAGCTGTTTAAATTCATCAGCCGCTGAACATTCATGCGTAGCAACGAACCTGGTCCCCATTTGCACGCCTTTTGCTCCGATCGTCAGGAACTTGGCTACGTCTTTTCCGTCAAATATTCCTCCCGCCGCGATAACGGGAATGTTTATCCCATACTCTTTTTCGTATTCTCCGACCAGGTCCAGAACATCTTTCACCGAATTTTCAAGCAACGACTCTTCTCCCATATTCCCATCAAGGGATATTAATTCTTCCAGGCTATAACCCGCTATATGCCCTCCTGATAACGGCCCCTCGACTACAATGGCATCCGGAAAACGGTTATAGCGCCTCTTCCACGTTTTCAAGATTAGCTTAGCTCCCCGTGCCGAAGCGACCAGAGGGATCAGCTTTGTCGCGGACCCTTCCGCGAATTCCGGAAGACTTATAGGTATTCCTGCTCCTGAAATGATATAATCCGCTTTTTCCTGCGCGGCGGTCCTCACCATATCCTCATAATTACTGAGAGCCACCATGATATTTACGCCGATAGCGCCTCTGGACAGTTCCCTGGCTTTTCTTATTTCTTTCCGAAGGTGTTCGCGTGAAGACTTGGGAACATCGGCCCTGTTCTCAGCGGTATCGGGCGGCAATCCCACACTGGCAATGGTCCCTCCGGCCCCGCAATTTGCGACCGCTGCCGCTAAACCTGAGGCAGAGACCCTCACTCCCATACCACCCTGGATAATGGGTACCTTTATACGGAGATCCCCTATGATCAGAGGATCGATCTTATTTTTCATTATTCTCCCTTTAGTGCCGCTGCCACCGGTACAATTTGCCGGCTTAAGTACTTTATCTCTCTCAAATGATAACTAGTTTAATAAAACAGTGTCCCCGGCCCTTATTTCACCAGCGTCTGCGAGGCAAGTTCTTTCTGCTCCTTCCCCGTGACATGCCCCGGCCCTTGGCGCTAAATGCCGGCCGGGTCGTGAACTCCTCGTGCGGAAGCTCGGGATGCTCCAAGACTGGCAAGGCCGTCTTTATGAGCTTCTCGATGTTGCGGATGTCAGTGCCCTGGTCCGGCGTAGCGAACGATATGGCCCGCCCTTCATGCCCGGCTCGGCCGGTGCGTCCGATCCTGTGCACGTAATTCTCCGCATCGTCCGGAAGATCGTAATTTATGACCGTTTCTATGCCGATAACATCTATTCCCCTTGCCGCTATATCGGTCGCAACGAGTATCCTGTACTTTCCCGTTTTAAAACCCTCGAGTGCTTCTCTGCGCTGTCCAAGTGTGCGGTCCGAGTGTATCTCGGCTGCGTTGTGCCCCATATCTTTGATCATGCGTCTGATCTTGCCCGCACCCCTTTTTGTCCGTGAAAAAAGCAGCACCGAACCGCGGTACTGATCGAGCAGTTTAGCCAGCAATTTCTTCTTGGCTTCCTTTTTTACGATGAATAATTCCTGAACAATACGTTCCGCGGCGGTCCCTGACGGTGCGACCTCAATATGCACGGGAAGCTTCATATGCGCGGCCCCTATCGACACGACCTCTCCGGGTATTGTGGCCGAAAAAAGCATAGTCTGTCTTTTTTTGGGGACAAATTTAAGGATACGTTCTATATCCGGTTTGAAACCCATATCCAGCATCCTGTCGGCTTCGTCCAGGATAACGATCTCAACTTCGTTTAAACGCACCGTCTTCTGGTTCATATGGTCGACGAGCCGTCCGGGCGTGGCAATAATAACCCGCGGATTCTTTTTCAAGGTCTTGAGCTGGGACGCCATCGGAACCCCTCCTATTATGACCACGGTCTTTATGCCGAATAAAGGCGCTATCCTTCGGAAGGTCTCATCTACCTGGAGAGCCAACTCCCTGGTAGGAACAAGTACCAGGCACTTTCCCATATTGCGCGAAAGACGCTGAATAACGGGTATAGCAAAAGCCAGTGTCTTGCCTGTTCCGGTCTGGGCCACTCCGATGATGTCGGCACCGTCTATAACTATGGGAATAGCTTTATGCTGGATCGGGGTTGGTTGGGTGAACTTCAAGCGGTCCAACACTTCAAGTATTTTTGGGGCGATGCCAAGTCCGTCAAAAGAGACATTCGTTCCCGATTCTTTGATCATGATATATTTACTCCTCGTTTTTTTACCCGATACGACCTATCCGCTCCGGGCTGTAGTTTAATATTGTTTCTATTTTACACCAAAATCCGCGTAAAAGCTTCATTTTTATGAACCCATCGCCCCTATTGTCATAAACCTCCATCTGCGCTATACTCTAACTTACATATGGACCTCAATTACACCAACAACATACTTATCACCTGTGCGCGCGGGATCTCTCCGTTTTTGGAGGATGAGGTCAGGCGTCTCGGTTTTACCGTCGAGTCTTCACACGATACCGGTGTTGTCATCCGGTCAAAATTCATAGACACCTATAAGCTCAATCTTGAACTGAGAACAGCATTTAATGTGCTGTTCCTGCTGAAAGAGTTCCGATGTGTCTCCCCCGATGACCTCTACAACAAGGCGTACCAGCTTCCATGGGAGAACATTATCCCGGAAAATGAATATATTTCGGTCGTTTCGCAGGTTTCCAATCCAAAAATAAAGAACACCATGTTCTCTAATCAAAAACTCAAAGACGCGATAGTTGACCGTATGCTGAAAAAAACCCTGCGCCGCCCCGATTCGGGCCCCGACAGAAAGAACATAGTCATAAACCTCTACTGGAAAAATGACAAGGCCTGGATATACTTAAACACTTCAGGCACTAAATTAGCCGACAGGGGCTACCGTAAAATACCGCTCGAAGCCCCTATGCAGGAAACTCTGGCGAGCGCCGTACTCGCAGCGGCCGGATACACGGGAGATAAGGATCTCATCAACCCGATGTGCGGCTCAGGTACTATCGCCATCGAAGCCGCATTAATAGCTTTGAACAAGGCCCCGGGCCTTCTGCGTTCAAATTACGGTTTTATGCATTTAAAAAATTACGATAAAAAATACTGGCAAGATCTCAGAAAAAACGCTCTTGATAAAGCCGGAAAAAAACCGGATTTCAAGATCATCGCGACAGATATAAACAATAAAGCTGTTGCCGCCGCCATTAAAAACGCGAAAACAGCCGGTGTGGATCATCTGATAGATTTCGCGGCGTGCGACTTCGCGGATACCCCTGTCCCTTCCGGTAAAGGAATTGTGCTGCTTAATCCCGAATACGGCGAACGTATGGGCAAAACGAAAAACCTTGCCGAGATCTATAAGAGAATGGGTGATTTTTTCAAACAGAAATGCCGCGGATATTCAGGATTTATTTTTACCGGAAATTTTGACCTAGCAAAAAAGGTCGGCCTCCGTTCAGATAAACGTATACCTTTTTATACGGGCGATATCGAATGCCGCTTGCTGGAATACGACATACACTGATCTTTCGACAAATGGGTAGTCCCAGCACCGACTACTCGTCATAATATCTAGCTAATAGGTACCATTTTGCTTTTTGGCAAAATTCATAGGGGAGATGCCATGCCCATCCGGTTTCACCTCCCAGTATCTCGAATAGTCTATAAATGCTCATCTTTCCCCCCTCTTTTAATTCTTATTCTGCGCCCTTTGGGCCTTTTAGCGCAACGCCCGCTGCTTTATCTTTCAAGCCATAACATCTTTGTTCTTTCTGCTTAAGCATGAGATTTTCCATCGTTTTCATCTGATCCATTTCTGCTATAACTTTTTTATTGGCTTCTTTAGCTTGTGCGTTTCTGTTTGAGTCTGGTTTCAGTGTTTCCTCAAAAACAAAAACTCCTGCTGCAGGAACTTCTCCGGTTACAGTACGTTTTTCATCTGGCGTTAAATTGGGATCCAGTATCGCGAGTATTGTTCCTGGTGAAGTCTCATTATAATGGTATTCCAGAATACCATATTTATATTCTTTATTTCCCTGCTTTAAAGTGATCTCGCTATAGGAATAGTTCCCAAATGCAAGTTCAAAACATTGCCCATCATTGTATTTATCTCCCCATTCCTGTCTTGATATGCTTTTACGGCTTTCCGTCTTGATACTAAGCCAATTCTTGCCAATAAAGTCCGCGAGATCTTCTTTGATAAACTGGGGTACGTTTTTCTCGAAAATTGGAATGGTATAATGAGGTTTTTTAGCCGGCTCCAATATCCCGGACGGTGACACGGGTTCCGGTGCGATCATAGGTCCATTAAAATCGGAAGGTATTGTCACCCTATATATTGTGGCAACAGCATCGGGAACGACCGCGGCTTTCGCGATGATAATATCCCATCCGCCTTTGTCGTTCTGATCTATATTCACAACGCTGTAACTAACTCCAACTAATCCGGGTTTGTATCCCAGAGCCGTCTTGGCAAGATACACGGCATAGACTTCTCTTGGGTCTTGCCCGCTTCCCAGCTCTTCCGATGCGTCTTCTGTTATATCTTCGCCCTCAATAGGATTACCTTCGGGGTCGTACCATGTTGTCGTGGTTTCATATATGTCGCTCATTATGGGATGAAATGCGCTAACATGTTTCGTAGCTATGAGATTATCTTCCGCATCATAGAACCCTGTTGTCCACCATGTGCTGTTTCCTGTCGTCGCTCCAAGACCATCAGATCCGGTGTGTGCTGCTTCCACCCCAAAATACTCAACAAGATATGCCTGATCTGAATCAGATATCCTATGGCCTGTCACGATCTTGCCTGTCTCAACCATCGGGGGTAACTTCTCGGGAGGTTTGGGCGTCGGGTGCTCCCCCTCCGGGAGTTCAATCTCCCCATAAACAAACTCACCTGTTTCGATGCTTATACCTATCGTTATCTTCATGCCATTGTCGACTGAAAACGAAAATTTAATTATTCCTCCTCCCATGCTCTCGTACCCTTCGGCATACACCCAATCTGTAAATTCAAAATCCCGATCAGGGCCCAAACTTTCCCTAACATAATCCACGGCATTTGCGTAAAGATCGTCTCCGGCTTCTTTACTATACAACGATGTAAGCACTATCTCTCCGCTGCCGGACATATACTGATATCGAATAGAATATCCTGGCGTATTAGCCAACACTCCATAAACTTCTAGAATTTCACTACTTAGATCCATGTTGACAATCCCATAATACATCCTATATATTTCGGTTATATTTACAAGATTTCCATCTATGCCTAATTTTAGAGAAGTTTCTTCTCTCACCTTTGTAACCGCGTCAACAATACCTTTATCAATATTGACAACTCCGGTCTTTAGATCTACTTTTACATTCACACTGAGTAAATACCTTGGCAAAAAAACAACTTCAGACGACCGTGGTACAAGCTCTGAAAAATTACCATCTCCATACAACGGTATCGGATATGGAAAGTACCTGAGACCTGGGCCTATCGTAAGATCAAGTACCCCATCTTGCAATGCCCAATAATCGACACTCCGTATAGGAGACTCTTCCATACTCGTATCAGCTGAAGGCGTCAGAAGCGCTGTCACTTTATCTATTGCCTCTTTGACATAATCTCTTTTGCTGCGTTCATCAATAAAAGATAAAAGCGAAATATCGATATAACTCACGTAGGGATACGGGGGCATAATTATCGGCTTATCTTCGTTTTGATCAGCATTCAAAACCATAAATATGGGCCAACCATACCAGGACTGTTTCTGGTACGATAATTCAAGCGTGTAATGTTTTCCTATGCTTGCCGAGACTTTTGCATTGACGGGCCATCTCTCTTTCCTTATTAGATCTGTAGTAACTATTGGCTCTGGAAAAACTATTATATCCGGATCTGGAAGACCAAGACCTGGTTCTTCAGGATATCCTGGTTCTTGAAAAAGGGATAAAATAGATAGATGAAGTATTTCTATAC
>Ga0163203_1000109_pt1 | contig 20710 bp, 20 predicted proteins | sample PL_2010_330m_FD_113534 | JGI IMG/M metagenome (GOLD analysis project Ga0163203, IMG submission 113534) | Freshwater microbial communities from Powell Lake, British Columbia, Canada to study Microbial Dark Matter (Phase II) - PL_2010_330m | ecosystem: Environmental > Aquatic > Freshwater > Lake ... | reverse complement strand
TCATTATACTTAATATCACGCCTCATTTTTGGATATCAATATATATTACGGCATACCAATAAATATTAACGGGTATTAAACTCTGAGGAAGGTATCGATTTATGGCTGTACAAAACAAGCCAAGTCTCATGACGATTGGCGAGCTTGCCAAGTACCTGCGCATGAAGAAAGTTACTATTTACAAGCATGCCCAGGAGAAAAAACTGCCCGGATTTAAGGTAAGCTCGAGCTGGCGATTCAAGAAGTCGACCATAGACAAGTGGATCTCCGAAAAAGAGAGATCGAATAGCAAATAAATCTTGCTGTTCATTTTTTTTCGAAAGATTTTTTAAGATGAAAAAAAGAGGCGGCAGATGTTGCTAAAGGGCAAAGTAGCGATAGTTACGGGGGGCTCGCGCGGCATAGGCGAAGGCATTGTGCTTGAATTCGCCAGGCAGGGCGCAAATGTCGCGTTTAACTTCGTGAAAAGCGAGGATAAGGCCCTGAAGATTAAGAAACAGATCGAAGAGAATGGCGGAAAGGCCCTTACTTTCCGGCAGGACGTGAAGGATTACGACGCCATAAAAGTCATGGTAGAAGGCGTCAGAAGTCATTTTGGACGGCTCGACATAATCGTGAATAACGCAGGCATTCTGCGGGATAAAGCGCTTATACTCATGGAAGAGCAGGACTGGGAGGAAGTTATTTCCACCAATTTGTCAGGCGCGTTTAACCTCATAAGGGCCGCGATAGTAACATTTATGCAGCAGAAAAGCGGGAATATCATAAACATAACCTCTGTCGCCGGCATAAAAGGTATGCCGAGGCAGGTAAATTACTCGGCGAGTAAGGCCGGCATCATAGGCCTTACAAAGGCGCTGGCCAGAGAAGTCGGCCCGTACAAAGTGAGGGTAAACGCTATCGCGCCCGGCTACATTGATACGGACATGGTGAAAGATTTAAAAGAAGAATATAAGGCTGGCCTTTTGAAGAAAATACCGCTGGGGAGGTTCGGGAAAGCCGGCGAGGTCGCTAAGGTCGCGGCTTTCCTCGCTTCGGATAAATCCAAATATATCACGGGGCAGGTAATAACGATTGACGGCGGCCTGGTGATGTAAAAAATGGTAAAAAAATGCGGAATAAAAAACTAAAAATAGCGATAACGGGAGCGACCGGCCTTCTCGGCAGAAACCTATTGTTTGAAATCATCAAGCAGAATTTAGACAGGCTTGATTCTCTTGAGATAATTGCGCTCGGCCGAAATAAGAACAGCGCAGATATTCAGCATCGGATTCGGGATATCATTCTGAACGACGGCCTGTCTTATTTCTCAGATGATAAATCTGCAGTCGCACGTATTAAGGACTATTGTGCGACCGGCATCAAGACGGTTTATGCGGATCTGGATAAAGATAAGCTGGGATTGGACAGGGGGGATTTTAATCGTCTTAAGGAACCGGCGATAGATTTCTTTTTTCATCTCGCCGCCCTGACGGATTTACGTTATACGCCGGTGGTGGAAGAAGCGTTAAGGAGGACTAATATTGAAGGAACGCGGCAGATATTACATCTCGTATCCGCGCTTAACGTGCGGGAATTTTGCTATACAGGCACGGCATATTCCTGCGGCAGCATTTCCGGAAAGGTCAAACCCGACTACATAAATGTTTCCGGGAAATTCCGGAATCCTTATGAAAAAACTAAATTGGAATCCGAAATGCTGGTAAGAAATTTCTGTAAAAAATCAAAAATCCGCCATAGATGCTTCAGGCCGTCGGTTATGTGCGGCCGGCTTATCGAATCCCCCATAGGCGCGGTGAATAAGTTTGACGTTTTTTACGGATGGGCGGCCTTCTTTTTTCAAATAAAACTGAAAAACTTATTGAAAGGCCGGGATATATACAAAGAACCCCTGAACCTGGATCTCAGGATATGTTACAGCTCAAAAAGCGGGCTCAATATCGTTCCCGCTGATTATGCCGCGAAGGTAATGTATCAGGTATGCGTGCAAGGCCATCCGGACGAAAGTTATTACCTGGTTAATAACCGGGAAACCAGTCATAGCGTATATATTCCCCTGATGCTGAAGGCCCTTAATATAACCGGCCCCAGACAGGTCGACTGCATTCCCACGCAAATGAATCCGTTGGAACGGATTTATTATAAAACTGCCGGCAGGGTATTTACCTCTTACATAACTTTAGATCCGATTTTGTTTGACACGGGCAATCTTAACGGCGTTTTACGCAAAGCAAAGCTTCGATGTCCCCCTGTGGACAAGAACACATTTCCACTGCTTATGAACTATGCCAAAAAACACGGTTTCGGGCTTAACAGGAAGAACGGGTTCGCGGCCGTAAAAGCGGAGTCTAAATGAAACTGAAAACCGATATCGTGGTGGTAGGCAGCGGCGCCGGCGGGGCTACGGTGGCGATGGAACTTGCCAAGCGGGGCAGGAAAGTGTTGATCGCGGAAAGGGGCCCCCTCGCCAAGGAAGTTGAAATAGGTACACTGAGGTCGGCGGTATTAAATTTTTACGATAGATGCGCGCTACGGACCAGTAAAGAGGGGGTCATAATTTACAGGACATTAATGGCCGGCGGGACAACCGTTGTAAGCTGCGGCAGTGGGATCAGGGTGCTTGAAAAAGAGCTAAAAGAGCTCGGGATAGATTTAACCGGGGAGCTTGAAGAAGCGGAAAAAGAATTGAAAATTGCCCCTTTGCCGAAGAGGCTTATCGGCCCCGGCTCGCGGCTTATAATGAACGCCGCCAACAGGCTCGGACTCGACATGAAGCCGATGCTCAAGTATATCGATGCCGGAAAATGCACCTCCTGCGGGAGATGTGTTCTCGGCTGCAGCCGGGGCGCGAAGTGGACCGCCCTGGATTATCTTAAAAAAGCAAGGAGCTCCGGGGCAAAACTTATTACCAGGGTTAATGTAAAATCGGTAGTTGTGCATAAAGGGGAGGCCATTGGCGTTGTGGCGGACTCTCCGAAAGGAAAAATTAAAATATTTGCGAAAAAAGTAATTCTGGCCGCGGGCGGAATAGGTACTCCAGTTATCCTGCAAAAAAGCGGGGTGAAGGAAGCCGGCGCTAAATTCTTTGCCGACCTTTTTAATGTCACTTACGGAATTTTAAAAGACAAAAATATAAATTTATGGAAAGAACCCACCATGGCGGTGGTAAGCGATAAGTATATGAAGGACAGGGGCTTTATATTGTCGCCGTTTATCGATGTTCCTCTGGTTTTACGCTGGGTGATGTCGAAGAAAAAACAGCTTAAGGGATTCAGATATAAGAATTTGCTGGGTATCATGGCTAAAACCAGTGACGAGAGCACGGGTAAGATCGCGGCGAATGAGCGGTTTGAGAAATCACCCAGCGCTTCCGATTATAAAAAGCTCGGGGGAGGAGAAAAATTCGCCGAGAAAATACTGCTTGAGGCCGGCGTCAGGAAGGAAGATATTATTTTCACAAAACCGAGAGCGGCGCATCCCGGGGGTTCCGCGGCCATCGGCGAGATTGTCAATAAAAACCTGGAAACAAAAATAAAGAACCTCTACGTGTGCGACGCGAGCGCGCTGCCTACTTCGCCCGGCGCTCCGCCGATACTGACCATAATCGCCCTGGCTAAAAGGCTGACAAAAACCTTGGTAATGGAATAAATTATGAACTTATTCAGAATATCCTGCCTTCTCGGAATGATAAACAATTTCGGGTTAACACTTTTCTTTTTCGCATGGAGGGGAAAAAAACACCCATCCACCGTATTATTTGCCGGGTTTACATTGAGTGCGGGAATATGGAGCTTGGGCGGTTTTATGTTTTCGGCTTTTCCGAAAAACATGTATGATTCAGCCTTTTTCTGGTGGCAGTTTGCGTACATGGGGGCATTTTTTGCCGTGGCTTTCTTCTTTCACTTCATAATACGATATCTTGAACTGAATAGAAGGGCTTTCGTGACGATAGTTTATTTTCTGGCTTTCGTTTTTACTTTTTTCAATTGGTATAGCAGGTCAAGGTTTTTTCTGGGGGACATACACTTTGTTTTTAATCAATTTTACTGGATAGATGCGCTGAAGTACAAAAATCCGCTTTTCTTCGTGTTTTATAGCTTATTTTTCTGGATAATACTCGGATACGCTTTTTTCCTGTTATTAAAGGCCTTCAGGAATTCCAGCGGTGTCACGCATGATAAACTGGGATATTTCATAATAGCGATAGGGTTTGGATGGATAGGGACAAACCCGTTATTTTTGTCGGCCTTCCGTATCAATATATATCCATACAGCAATTTCCTCGTCGCTTTATATCCTTTACTTGTTGCCTATGTAATCGTTCGCCACCAGGTGATGGATATCGAAGTTGTCGTAAAGAAAACCCTTGTCTTCGCGGGCCTTTTGGCATCGGTTTTTGCGGCGTTAATTCTGCCGACTTTACTCATTCAGGAGTATATCTTTAGAGGAGCCGGTGTTGGGGGCAAGATGCTGGGTTTGGCGATAAGCGGCATAATAATTATAGCGTCGCTGCGAAGAATCGAAGATTTCCTTATAAACGTAACCGACAAATATCTCTTTCAGAAAGAATACGATTACAAAGAATTGCTTAAAACATTCACAGGTGAGGTTCTTACGGTTTTAGATTTGAATAGACTTGTGAAATTAACGGTAGATAAGCTCTCGGATATTATAAAAATAACAAGCTGCGGCGTACTTCTCTTGAATAACGAAAAGAACCAGTATGAATTGGTCGCATCCAACGGAATAGGCAGTAAGGGTATCGCTTTAAGCATGGATAATACCCTATCCTCATTTCTAAACAGGACAAGGGCTTATCTTTCCGTGAAACATCAGGGGAAAGATTCAGCGTTGCCGCCGAGGATCGTCGAGGATATGAATAAACTAAGGCTCGAGCTTGCGATTCCCCTTGTAGCGCATGATGAGATAATAGGAATTTTAACGCTTGGAAAGAAAAAATCCGATGAGGATTATACCCAGGACGATATGGACATACTGCTTCCTTTGGCAGGGACGCTTGCCATAGCGATATCAAATGCCGAGATGTTCGATGAGCTGGGAAAGACCCAGGCCGAGGCCGCGCAGAGGGAAAAGATGGCGGTCATAGGCACGCTTTCAGCCGGGATAAACCACGAAATATGCAATCCCCTCGGGATCGCGAGGGGGCAGTGCGAGGCGTTTTTGTTGAACATAAAGGACGGCCTGTACAAGAATAAATCCCAGCAGGAACTTTTTGAAAAAGCCAAGAAGATAATGGAAAAGGTTATACACGAAACGGACAGGGCGACAGTTATTACGAAGAGATTGTCCACTTTCGCGAAGCCGTCAAAAGGCGAAATATCCTACGACATCAGCGTAAAGCACGAAATAGACGAAGTTTTAGAGCTGGTCGGTTATGAACTAAAGCTGGATCACATAGATATAGTGAAAGAAATAAGCGGGGCCCTGCCGTTTATTTTTGGCGACAAAAAACAGATACAGGAGGTATTTTTCAATCTCATTCGTAATGCGGCGCAGGCGATGGACGAAAAGGGCAGGATCGCAATAAGGGCTAGGAAAGACACCAGAAAAGTCGTTATAGATATAGAAGATACCGGACACGGGATACCGGGAGACAAACTCACGCAGATATTCAACCCGTTTTATACCACGAAAGAACCCGGCAAGGGCACGGGGCTCGGGCTCTTTATCGTCCGGCAGGTTGTTGAACGCAACCGCGGCAGGATATCGGTTAAAAGCAAGGTGGGCGAAGGGACCGTATTTACTCTGGAGTTTCCAATGTCAGCGAAAGTGAAGGTGTGATATGGCAGTAAAAAAGCCCAGAATTGTCGCCATCGATGATGAGCCGGATTTTGTAGATACCATTAGAGAGTACTTCCAACTGCGCGGCTACGAAATAGACGCTGCTTCCAGGGCGGTCGAGGGCATAGAGTTAATTAATAATAAAAAACCCGATGTAGTGGTCCTTGACCTGAAAATGCCGGGGATAAACGGCGAAGAGGTTCTGGGCCTTTTGAAATCCAAACAGCCGAAGGCAAAGGTTATTTTCGTGAGCGCCTTTGACGACTCCGGGAAGACAAGAAAACGCATGCTAAGCGCCGGGGCCTTTGCATTCCTTGACAAGCCGCTTAATTCGCTCAGACAGCTGGAAGATACGGTAAATAGGGCGTATTCCGCAAAATAGAGAGGATGGATGCATGACGAAGATCCTTATTGTCGACGATGAAATGGATATTTGCGATTTTGTGAAACATTTTTTTGAAGAAAGAAACTACCGCGTTTTTACGGCGCTTTCCAGCGCCGAAGGCCTGAGGTTATTAAGAAGAGAAAAACCGCGTATTGTGCTTCTCGATGTTAAAATGGCGGGAACGGACGGCATTGAGACGCTAAAGAAAATAAGGGATTTTGACAAAGACGTTACCGTCATAATGGTAACCGCTGTTGACGATCACCTAAGCATGGAACAGGCCGAGAAGCTGGGCGCGGCCAGGTATATTACAAAGCCGCTTGTCCTGGAAGAACTGGAAGCGGCGGTGCTCTCATATGCGAAAGGAACCGGTGATGAATAAGTATTTTAACTCATATAGCGAGGACCACAAAGGATGGCTTAAGGTCCAGAACTGGTTTATAGATAAGCTCAGCGACACCGAGGGCGCTCTCATACCTATACGCCCTGAAAACGCGCAAAAATGGCCGAAGGCGGAAAAGGACTACCAGCTATTTATGGAAAACGCCTCGAGGCTTATGATCCGCTTCAAAAAGCCGGAGCACCTTATAAAAATGATCGTAAACACCATAGACGAGCAGCTCGGGATTACGCACACCGCGGTTCTTTTGTATAAGGAAGATAAAAACGCTTTTATCCTCATCGACTCGAAAGGCGAAGGCGGCGTAAAAATTCCCGTAGGTTTCGTAAGGATGACTTTCGATAACCCGCTGGTCAAAATTTTTGACAAAAGAAAAAATTACCTGGTTTCCGAAAACGGGGTTCTGACTTACGAGGAACTCACCGCGCTCCTTCAGAATAAAGAGACGCTTGCTAAACACGAGGATTTGACGGAACTAATCGAGCTCACTTTGAGGCAGATGGAACTTTTCAAGGCGAATATATGCCTGCCCCTGTATTACAAAAAGAACCTTATAGGTGTCCTTGTTCTGGGCGACAAGCTCTCGAAGGAGAAATTCACGCGCCAGGAGATAGGCTTTTTCATGACGCTGGCGAACGATGCCGCCATGGCTATTTCCAATGCCCAGCTCATCCAGAGCTTGCAGGACAGGATAGAAGAGATAAAGGATCTATACACCAAGGAACACCGCGTATTTATCCATACGGCCATTGCCCTCGCTACCGCCATCGATGCCAGGGATCCGTACACGCATGGTCATACCGAAAGGGTAACCGCCTACTGCATGGCCGTGGCGGACGAACTGGAAGGGATTCCCGAAGCGCAGGCTTACCGGAATTTCAAGGAGACGCTTCACATAGCCGCGCTTCTTCACGACGTAGGTAAAATCGGCATCCCCGACCTTATACTGAATAAAAAAGGAAAACTTACCAAAAAAGAATTCGAAAAAATCAAGGAGCACCCCGTAATAGGCGCCGCCATCCTTACGCCCATCAGGGAACTCGGCGATGTAGTGAAAGAGATAAAGTACCACCAGGAACGCTATGACGGGAAGGGATATCCCGAAGGGTTAAAAGAAAGTCAGATCCCGCTTGTAGCGAGAATAATCGCCGCATGCGACGCCTTCGACGCGATTACCAGCGACAGACCATACAGGCAGCGGAAGATGGCGGAAGTCGCGCTCCAGGAGCTTCGTGACGGAGCGGGTAAGCAGTTTGACCCGATCGTCGTGAGCGCTTTCCTTCTCGCGTTTGAAAAAGGAAAGATCTGGAATAATAAGAAATGAATTCAAACGGTCGGGGGGGAGACTACGGCGATCAGGCGCGTTTCACCTTTGCCGTTATTATAAAAAACGTGAGGCAGGGAAGCGTCGAAATATATACTATCGCTTTTTGAGAGCCCGTATTCGTCATTGCCTATTTTCGCGCGAATTTTCCCCTCTAATACGTAAATGAATTTTTCCGTTCCGACTTTATTTTTTTCACGGCTCGACGCCCCGCCCCTGCGGATTTTAACGAGAAGGGGCATCATCTTTTTATCCGCAAGGCTCGTCGTAAGCATTTCAACAGCCGCTTTTCGGGGCCGGATGAGAGATCTGCTTTCTTCTCCGCGGCCGTGGACCGATACGATTTTATGCGCGCTTTCGATTTCACGATAAAAATCGGCAAGTGAAATGCCGAGCGCTTTACATATATTCGCGTGGGAGTCGAGTGTGCCTGTCATGGAGTCGTTTTCCATGCGGCTTAGGGTGGCGATCTGAACACCGCTTTTTTCAGAGAGCGCATTGAGCGTCATTTTCCGGACTTTTCTCAAATGTTTTAAATTTTTACCCAGTCTCATAGTAACCCCTCATTGTTGAGATTCTTCGGCGCTTTCGCGCCTCAGGATTAAATTCGGCCTAATTTAAAGTATAATGATATTTTTACGATTGTCAATATTTTTTTGATAAAAAATCAAGGGCTCAGGATCAAATATAATTTTCTAACGAAAATGAAAATTATGTTTGACAAAAAACCTGTTCGGGTATAAGATAGGACGTAACAAAAAGAAACACGGATGAACAAAGGCAAGCCGTTACTGATAATAGCCTGTTTGATCCTGGTTCATACGGCGAGTACGGCAGCACCCGACATAAGAACCTACCCTATAAATCCCGTGCAAAAAGTTAGTCCAACAGAAACCGGCATAAAAGAGATTTTTGCCAGGGAATTTAACATACTTGCCTTTGCCCTTGGCATATATTACCTCGACGTGGAAAAACGCCTGCCGAAGTATGCGATAAAGAAATATCTGGCGCTCGGGACAGCTATGTGTGAGGAAAATCTGTCCGTCGCTTTTGACCTGGACAACATTGATTTCAAGCGAAAGGGCTTTACGCGTTATTATCCGTTTAAAGTCGGCGGAAAGGATTGTATTATCAGGATATTCGACCTCAAAGAAAGGCACTACCTGCCGGATTTCGACATTTTTTACGAAGGCGTATTTGAAGAATCAAACCTCGGTTTTCAGGTTATCCCCGGCGTAGACGCGATTTTGAAAGAGGTAAAAGCGGAAAAAATCGCCCTCCGGGATCCCAACCGATACACTACTAATCCTTAAAAACGGCTGCATGAAGCGAAGTATAAATCGACCCGCGCGGCGTAAGCGTAGATTGAAAAAGCGTAATGTGTTTGATGGCGCAGGATATCGGTTTAACCTCGAGAGATGAGATTATTTCTTTTAATTCGGATTTATTCCTGCCCGAACGGACCCTTCCAAGCGTAAGGTGCGCGCTGAAAGGCCTCTTTTCCTTTCCGAAGCCTATATTTTCAAGCCTTTTTTCGGCAAGGGCGGCAATTTTTTCTGCTTCAGCGCAGCCTTTGTCAATGCCCGCCCATATTACGCGCGGATATTCGAGAGAAGGAAAGGCGCCAAGCATGAAAAGGCTTATTTCGAAAGGCCTTGTTTGGGAGGAGGTGTCGTCGAGAATTTTCTTGATTTGTTCGATTTTGCTTTCGTCGGTGTTTCCCAGAAACTTAATCGTGAGGTGTATATTCTCAGGATTTACCCATTTTACGTCCTGACCCGCTTTTTTAAGTTCTTCCTGAAGCCGTGCGAGCTCTTCCTTCATTTCTTCGGATAGTTCAAGCGCTATGAACGTGCGCATGCCGCCCTCGCAAGGTCAAGCGCCGCAGTAGAGGCCTGCAGTTTTATCTCCTCACGGTTTCCCGTAAAATGGCACTCTTTTATCATTTTGAGAGAGCCTGTTACCGCCGCGATATATATAAGGCCGACGGGCTTTTTCTTGGAAGCCCCTTGCGGTCTATATTTTCTATTGTGGTGCTCGGAACTCCCTTCGGTCGCCCCTCGACTTTGCTCGGGACTCCCTTCGGTCGCGCCCGTTGGGCCGGCGATTCCCGTTACGCCTATCGCCACATCAGTCTGTGAAAGCTTTTTTAGGCCCTTCGCCATGAGAAGCGCGACTTCCTTTGATACGGCCCCGTATTTTTCAATTTCATTGGCCGGAACCTTCAGTAGATCCGTCTTTGTTTTATTGGAATATGCGATAATACCCGTTTTAAAATATCGGGAACTCCCGCTTATATTCGTTATTCGGTTTGCTATGAGGCCGCCCGTTGCGGACTCGGCAACGGCAATTGTCTTTCGTTTTCCCGCGAGCATTTTTCCGACGACAAATTCAAGCGACTCGTTGTCCGTGCCGTAGATATGGTTGCCGAGGCGCTTCCGTATCTTCCCCTCAACCTTTTTTATTTCGTCAGCGGCAGTTTTCTCGTTTTTCGCCTTAGAAGTAATCTTAAGCTCCACCTCGCCGAGATGAACATAGATCCCAAGAGTTGTTCCCGGGCCGATGACAAGAAGGTCTTTAACGATCCGGTTTACCTCGGCCTCGACGAGCCCGACAATTTTTATCCGCCTTGTTTTTATGGTTCCATTTCCGGCAATGCCCATCTTTTCAAGATATGGAACAACGTTATTTTCAAATATGGGGATTAATTCCCGCGGCGGCCCGGGCAGGGCCACCAATATTTTTTTTCCACGCTCGATCAAAATACCGGGAGCGGTCCCGACTTTATTTTCGAACCAGCGCGCTCCGTGCGGGACGTAGGCCTGCCTTAAGGCGTCTTTCGGGGTTTTTTTCAGGCCGCGTTTTCGAAAATGACGCATTACAAGGTTTTTTATCTTTTTGTCGAAGATGAGTTCGCCGGATGTGGCGCTACATATGGAAGAGAGGGTAATGTCGTCTACAGTAGGGCCAAGGCCCCCCATTGTAAATACAATGTCGGAACGCAAAAGAGCCTCCTTCAGGACCCCGGCAAGCCTTACCGGATTATCGCCCACTGTCGTCCTGTAATACAGGTCTATCCCGAGCCGCGCGAGTTTTTTTGACAGGTACACGGCATTTGTGTTTACGATATGCCCTAAAAGAATTTCTGTTCCTACCGCGATAATTTCCGCTTTCATATAAGTCCATTATAGACGTAAAGCCGCGACAATTCAAGCAGGAAAAAAATATTAAAAAAAATGCCCGCAAAATCACATTCCTTGCGTCTATACATATGAAGGACCAAAAACCTGTCTGACCTACGAAGTCGGACCGCGTAGCTCAGAAAAAGGCTTTACAAGGCAGGGGGTGATAGGTATAATATAGGCTCTATAGTGCCGTAAATAACGCTAATATAGTGCATTGGTGAGTCTTTTTAGCTGTGAGGAAAGGAGTTTTTATGTCAAAAACAAAGAAAAAAGAGGTAGTGCAGGAAGATAAGGAAGTTTGTGCCACCAGCAAAACAAAAGCGCTGGAGGAAGCTTTAAGCCAGATCGAAAAGCAGTTCGGAAAGGGCTCGATAATGAAATTAGGCCAGGATTTTAAGGTGAATGTCCCCGCGCTTGCGACCGGCTCGCTTGGACTGGATATCGCGCTCGGAGTCGGCGGGGTGCCGCGCGGCAGGGTTATAGAAGTGTTCGGGCCCGAGGCAAGCGGTAAGACGACGCTTTCATTAAGTATAATCGCGAACGCCCAAAAACAAGGCGGTGAGGCGGCTTTTATAGACGCGGAACACGCTTTCGATGCCAGTTACGCGAAAAAGATAGGCGTAAACCTTGATAACCTCCTGATATCGCAGCCCGACTCGGGTGAACAGGCGCTTGAGATAGTCGAAACGCTTGTAAGAAGCAGCGCCGTTGACGTGATTGTCGTAGATTCGGTTGCGGCCCTTACGCCCAGGGCTGAAATTGAAGGCGAAATGGGCCAGTCGTTTATGGGCCTGCAGGCCAGGCTCATGAGCCAGGCGCTCAGGAAGCTTGCATCGGTCATATCAAAATCAAAGACGTGCGTTATCTTCATTAATCAGATACGCATGAAAATAGGCGTAATGTGGGGCAATCCCGAAACAACGCCCGGAGGCAGGGCCTTGAAGTTTTACGCCTCGATCAGGATTGACCTGAGAAGAATAGCGTCCCTTAAAAAAGGCGAAGAGGTTGTCGGCAACCGTGTCCGGGCAAGCGTTGTTAAAAACAAAGTCGCGCCTCCTTTTCGAAAGACGGAGTTCGACATAATGTACGACGAAGGAATTTCAAAGGCCGCTAACGTGCTGGATATGGCAGAAAAAAGCGGCATTGTAAAAAAGATCGGGGCCTGGTACGCCTACGGCGAGGAAAAAATAGGCCAGGGCAAAGAGAACGCGAGGATATTTCTGAAGGAAAACTCCGGCGTGCTGAATAAAATGGAAAAAGAGGTGCTGGAAGGATTAAAGGGGGATAAGGAATGAAAAGAGTAGTTTTATATTTGACAGTTGTTTTAGTCGCCCTCGGCCTGATTATCGGCGTATCCGCACATAAGAAAAAAGCCGCAGCACGGAGCAGAATGGCGGCTAAAACGGCCGCGGGGCTGAAAAAATTAACCGGCAAATCGAATATCCGCGACGCTGTCATAAACGTGGCCGATAAAACCGGAAAGACCGTAGTCGCTATCTCCACCGAAAGGACACAGCGAATGGGTTTTCGAAGTCCTCAATCGCGCCCCAGGCGTTTCGGACCGGGGGGGCCGTTCGCCGAGGAAGATCCCTTCGAAAGGTTTTTCGAGGAATTTTTCGGACAATTTTCGGAGAAGGAATTCAAGCAAAGGGGTCTGGGCAGCGGTTTTATCATAGACAATGAAGGACATATACTCACGAACCATCACGTAGTGGAGGGGGCGGAAATAATAAACATAACTCTCGCGGACGGGAGAACTTTTAAGGGTATCCCGAAAGGCTCGGATCCGATAAGCGACCTGGCGATCGTCAAGATAGACGCGAAAGATTTACAGATAGCCGAACTCGGCAACTCGGACCTTCTTCGCGTAGGCGAATGGGTTGTCGCGCTTGGAAACCCGTTCGGCCACGTGCTCAAGAGCGCGAAGCCGACCGTTACTGTAGGCGTTGTAAGCGCCCTGCACAGGCGGATACCCGTGCAGGGGGGCGCGACGGGCTACCTCGACATGATACAGACTGACGCCGCCATAAACCCGGGCAACTCCGGCGGCCCTCTTTGCGATTTAGACGGAAATGTAATCGGCATAAACGTCATAATGTTTTCTACCAGCGGCGGTTATCAGGGAGTGAGCTTCGCCATCCCGATAAACTTGGTGAAGGATATCGTGGACGACCTGATAAAGGGCAAGGAAATTGCCTACGGCTGGCTTGGCGTAAGCGTCCAGGAAATAACGCCGGAGATAGAGGAATACTTCAAACTGCCCGACCGAAAAGGCGCCCTTATTTCAGAGGCAACCCCGGGCGGCCCGGCGGAAAAAGCCGGTATAGAAGCAGGCGATATCGTGAAAACTTTTGACGGAAGGGAAGTCGCCTCGGTATACGACCTGCTCAGAGAAGTAAACAATGCGGGGGTGGGCCGCGAGGTGCGCCTTGAAATTATTCGAGACCGGTCAAAAAATACAGTAAAGGCAAAAATCGGAAAAAGGCCGCGGATGCCCGGACTTGACGAAGAGAAGGAATTAGATGTTGCCAGAGATTCCATTGAATGGCGCGGCGTCAGGGCCATAGATATCACGGAAAAAATAGCGCATGAGTTAAAGCTGGAAAACCGAGAGGCCGCTCTGATTATCACCGTAGATCCCATGAGCACAAGTTATGAGGCCGGATTAAGAAAAGGCGACGTCTTGAGAAGCATAAACAAGCTTAAAGTGAGGAATCTCGCTGACTACGGGAGTATTACCCAAGAGGCGCGTGGTTCGGCCCTGGTGAGAGTCGACAGGGGCTATTTCATTGTAAAGGAAGATGAGAAAAAAGGACAAAAACGATAAAGCGGTTGCCTATGCCTACCGGCTTTTTAGCGTCAGGCCGAGAAGCGAAAAGGAGTTAAGGCAGAGATTGTCCGGGAAAGGTTTCGGCGGCGCTACCGCCTGCAAGGTTATTTCCCTTTTAAAGGAAAAGAACATAATAGACGATTTGAGATTTGCAAGGCTGTGGGTTGAATCGAGAATGCGCGCGAAGCCGAAAGGCGATATGGCGCTCCGAACAGAGCTGCGGCAGAAAGGGATAGCAGCAGCCGTTATAGAGAAGGTCCTATCGGAGAGGTGCCCGGGCGAAGGCGATGCCTGCAGGCTTCTTGCGGAAAAAAAGATGGCAGCGCTCGAAAAACTGCCGAAAGAAAAGGCGAGAAAGAAACTTTTTGATTTTCTCGCGAGAAGAGGATTTAATTTCGACAGTGTCAAAGATGTTGTGAGGGAGATGTTCGGTGCTCGCTAAAGAAATTAGGAAGAAGTTTCTGGAGTTTTTTAAATCGAAGGGCCACGAGATTGTTGAAAGCGACACTCTGGTACCCAGGGCCGACCCGTCGCTTTTATTTACAAGCGCCGGGATGAACCAGTTTAAAGAACAGTTTCTGGGGCATAACGTTACGTATCAGAAAGCGGCCTCCTCTCAAAAATGCCTTAGGACCGCGGACCTGGATAAGGTCGGGAATACGCCTTCCCATCACACGTTCTTTGAGATGCTCGGGAATTTTTCGTTCGGTAATTACTTTAAAAAAGAAGCGATAGAGTGGGCGTGGGAATTTATGACAGAGACGCTGGGCATAAAAAAAGAAAAGCTTTGGGTATCGGTTTATGAGGAAGACAGGGAGGCCTACGAAATCTGGAGGGGCATTGTGAAGGTGCCCGAGAAAAAAATAGTGAAAATGGACGCTAAGGAGAATTTCTGGCCCTCAAACGCGCCGGCCGATGGGCCGAATGGGCCCTGCGGGCCCTGCTCAGAGATATTTTATGATCGGGGCGACGGAAAGTCCGTTGAGGTATGGAATCTGGTTTTCACGCAGTTCGACCGGAAAGAAGGCGGAAAGCTGGGGCCGCTCCCAAACAAAAATATTGACACCGGCATGGGCCTTGAAAGAATAGCGGCGGTCATGCAGGGAGTAAAGACGAATTTTGAAACAGACCTTTTTGCGCCGATTATAGCAGAGGTCAAAGTATATAATCCGAAACTTAAAAGAGAGGACTTAAACGCTATCGCGGACCATATGCGGGCGGTAACATTTGCCATAGCGGGCGGCGTAGAGCCCTCCAACGAAGAGCGCGGCTATGTCGTAAGGAAGCTTATAAGGCGTTCTTACATGAGGGGCAAAGGAAAGAAACCTTTTCTTTACAACATAGTGCCGAGGGTGGTTGAAATAATGAAAGACGCCTATCCCGAGCTTTCCCGCATGAGGGAAGAAGTATGCCTTATCGTAAAAGAGGAGGAGAAAAAGTTTGCTCATACGCTTTCCGCGGCGGCGCCGGCTTTGGAAGAAGGTTTCAAAAAGGCCCGCGGCGGGGTTCTGGAAGGAGATAAGATATTCAAACTGGTGGATACCTACGGGCTTCCGCTCGAGGCCATAGAGGAACAGGCGCGTAAAAAGAAAATAAAGCTCGACAGTGAAGGTTTCAGGAAGCTAATGGCCGAAAGGCGCCGGCTCTCAAGAAAGAAAAGCAAAATCGCGGAGAATATTTTTGAGCTTAACCTGTTTGCGAAGGCACCGAAACCGGAATTTTCAGGGAAAGCCCCCTTAGAGGCGAAAATCGTTATGATTAAGTTTCCAAAAGCAAAAGATAAAATTAACCAGGGCGCCAAAGGCGATGAAGCGGATATTCTGACATCCCCCCAGAGCAGCCTGTTTTATACGGAAGCCGGCGGCCAGGCCGGGGATTCCGGCGTTATCAAGCGAAAAGGCGAAGGCCGGGTCGTGGCAAGGATTTTAGACACCTACAGTTTTGACGGCAGAATTATTCATAAGTGTATTGTCGAAAGCCGACTGGCGAAGGGCGATGATGTGATTATCGAATTGGATAGGGGCAGAAAAAAATATATCGCGAAAAACCATACCGCGACGCACCTTTTGCAGGCCGCTTTGCGGAAAGTCCTTGGCGCGCATGTCCGCCAGGCGGGGTCGCGTGTAGACGAAGAAAGAATCAGGTTCGATTTTACGCACATGAAAAAGCTTACGGACAGGGAACTTGAAAAAGTGGAATCAATCGTAAATGAATGTATAAAAAAGAATATTGCCGTCGAAAAAGGCGAAAAAACGCTCGCGGAAGCTAAAGAAGAAGGCGCTATCGCGCTTTTCGGTGAAAAGTATGCTGACAGGGTAAGGGTGGTTTCGGTGGGCGGCTTTTCAAAGGAAGTGTGCGGCGGAACACACGTGGATAACGCGGGCGATATAGACCTGTTTAAGATTACGCGCGAGAGTTCCGTAGCCGCCGGCGTAAGAAGGATAGAGGCGCTTACCGCGCGCCGGGCGCGCGAGTGGCTTGAAGAAAGTGAAAAACAAAAATTGAAAAGCGAAGAACTGCTCAAGGAGAAAGAGCGGGAAAAGAAGCGGGAGAAGGAGAGGCTCAAGAAAGCCGAGGTCGGGATAGACGCCTTGCTGGAGAAAGCAAGGGACATAAAAGGCGTAAAAATTATAATTGAAGAGGTCGAGAATGCCAATATGGGTATCTTGCGGAGTTTATCGGATACGATAAAGGCAAAGACAAAAAGCGCTTTTATATTCCTGGGAAGCCGGGAGGGGCACAGGGTAAACATAGTGCTAACGGGCACTGAAGATCTGGTTTCGAACGGCCTCAATGCCTCAGAAATGATAAAGTCCGCCGCGAAAATAGTCAACGGCGCAGGCGGGGGCAGGGCGGATTTCGCCCAGGCAGGCGGCAGGGACCCTTCGGGGCTCGGCAAGGTGTTTGAATTTATTGAAAAATCGGCGGCGGATATTATCGGGGGAATATAGCCATGAAACTCGTAAAAATCGGAAGCGTGAATTTTAAAAAACTTATCAGCCGCAATTCTCATTTTAAAAGAAGGATCACTCAGAGCGTGCAGAAAATCCTGGATAACGTGCGCCTTAACGGGGATGACGCTGTCCTGAGGTACACGAGAAAATTCGACAGGGTGAAGCTGAAAGCGAAGGACATAAAGGTAACGGAGTGCGAGATATCGGGCGCATACCAGAATATCAAGCCGGAAATCGTAACGGCCCTCAAGACAGCGATGGACAACATAGAAAAGTTCTACAGGAGGCAGATAAAGAAAACGTGGAAGATCAAGGGTAAGGAAGGCGTTATACTCGGGGAAAAGATCATGCCGATAGATTCAGTGGGCGCGTATGTGCCCAGCGGTACAGTGCCGCTTGTTTCAAGCGTGTACATGACAGTGCTTCCCGCCAGGATCGCCGGCGTCAGAAGAATTGTCATTGCTTCGCCCCCGAATGAATTCAACTCAATAGATCCGCACATCCTTATGGTGGCGAACCTTCTCAAGGTTGACGAGATATACAAAGTGGGCGGCGCCCAGGCGATCGGCGCGCTTGCGTTCGGGACAAAAACGATACCGAGAGTGGATAAAATCGTGGGCCCCGGCAACATGTATGTTACGGAGGCCAAGCGGCAGGTATTCGGATATTGCGACATTGACATGCTTGCCGGCCCGAGTGAAGTTGCCATTCTGGCCGACAGATACGCGGAGGTCGAATACGTAAAAGCCGACCTCCAGGCACAGGCGGAGCACCACAGGGGATTTGCCGTACTTGTCACGCCTTCCAAAAAGCTTGTCAGTGCGGTAAAAGGAGAGATTGATGAAGGCTGTATCGTGCTGACGAAAAATATGGCCGAAGCGGTCGAAGTTATAAATCTGCTGGCGCCGGAACATTTACAGATAATGGTGAAAAATCCGCTCCGCGCCTTGAAAAAAATTAAGAACGCCGGAGCGATTTTTATCGGTCCGTATACGCCGGTTGCGGTAGGCGATTATGTTGCCGGGCCGAGCCATGTTTTGCCTACGGGCGGGACGGCGAGATTTTTCTCCGGCCTCGGCATGGGCGATTTTGTGAAAAGTTCGCACATAATCTCCTATACCAGGAAAGCGCTGGAGGAAGTGAAAGATTCCATCAAGAAGCTGGCGCTAATTGAAGGATTGCCGAAACACATGAATTCCGTTAACGCGAGATTTAAATGAAACAGGGCCCGCAATGACAGACATAGGAGGAGAAATGGCGAAGAGAAGTTCTAATCGAAGAAGAGCGAAGATAAACAGAAAGACAACCGAGACAAAAATAACCGGCGAACTGCTTGTAGACGGCCGGGGAAAGGCCGATATAAAAACAGGCATCGGTTTTCTGGATCACATGCTGACGCTTTTTGCTTTTCACGGATTATTCGATCTGAAACTCAAGGTTAAAGGCGATTTGAACGTGGACACCCACCACACGAACGAAGATGCGGCTATTTGCCTGGGGCAGGCATTTAAAAAGGCGCTGGGGGCGGGCCGCGGCATAAGGCGGTTTGGGTCTTCCGAGGTCCCGATGGATCACGCGCGCGCCAGGGTAACCATCGATATAGGGAACAGATTTGCCTATACCGGAATACAACTCCGAGACGGAAAATTTCAACAAGCGCTTTCAGAAATTAGGAGCAATAAAGCCGGTGAGAACTATTCAATGGAAGACGGTAATGATTTCCTTGAGACTTTCGCCAAAAACCTGAGCATGAATTTGCATATAAACATTCTTTCGGAAAGTGATATGCACCATATGCTGGAAGCAATATTTAAGGCGCTCGGTATAGCGCTTGACCACGCGGCCGAAATCGACCCGAGAAGGAAAAAGGTGATCCCGTCATCAAAGGGCGTGTTTTAAAATGTCCATTGTTGTGATAGATTACGGGCTGGGAAATTTGACCAGCGTATATAACGCGCTTAAATTTCTGGGCGCAGACGCTAAGGTTAGCCCGTCGGCGGAGGATCTTAAGAAAGCAGATAAGATTGTCCTGCCGGGCGTGGGCGCTTTTAAAGACGCGATTCTAGGCCTCGAAAAGCGAAACCTGAAAAAGGCGATAATAGAGACGCTTTCTTCGGGGAAAATATATCTCGGGATATGTCTTGGGCTTCAGATTCTCTTTGAAGGCAGCGAAGAAGGCGATACTGAAGGTCTCGGCGTATTCAAAGGCATGGTTAAGCGTTTTCGGGAAAAATCCGGCATTAAGGTGCCGCACATAGGATGGAACGCCGTCAGGTCGCAGGGTCCGGGCAGCAGACATCGGATCATGAATGGCATAGCGGATGGGTCGTACTTTTATTTTGACCATTCATACTATGCCGAACCCGGGGACAAGGGTATTGTGGCCGCGACGACGGAATACGGAATGAATTTTACCTCTTTAGTCCGCAGGGAGAACATTTTCGCGGTTCAATTTCACCCGGAGAGAAGCCAGGGCCTGGGGCTCGGGCTTTTGAAAAATTTTATTGAGCTATGAAGATAATTCCGGCTATCGACATAATGGACAATAAGGTGGTCAGGCTCCGTCAGGGGGAATTTGACAAAGGGAAGGTGTATTCGGTGAATCCCATCATGGCCGCCAAAGAGTGGAAGGCCGCGGGGGCGCGCCTCCTTCATGTGGTTGATCTTGACGGCGCCAGGCTTGGGAGACCTGTGAGCCTGGACATAGCCGCGGAAATCATAAAAAATGCCCGGGTCGACATAGAGCTCGGCGGGGGCTTAAGAAGCGTCGAAAATATCGAAAGCGCTTTTGCCGCGGGCGTATACTTTGCCGTAATCGGCACAAGCGCCGTGGAGGATGAGGGTTTTTGCAGGCGTCTTACGGAGAAATTCGGCGATAAAGTTATTTTTGCGGTTGACGTAAAAGACGGCAAAATCGCCGTGAAGGGATGGAAGGAAGTTTCGGAAATCGGCGTAGACGGCTATATAAAAAAACTCAAAGGCGCCGGCGCGAAAAAGATAATATATACCGATATATCAAGAGATGGCATGATGACCGGGCCGAATCTGGAGGCCCTGAAGTCAATTCTGCGCTTAACGCCGCTTGAGGTTACGGCCTCCGGCGGAATTTCGAGCATAGAGGATATAAAGGTTCTGAAGGCGCTTGAGAAGGATGGCCTTCGGGCGGTTATTGTAGGCAAGGCCCTCTACGAAGGCAAGATAGATTTGAAGGAGGCGCTAAGTGCTGGCTAAAAGAATTATACCGTGCCTTGACGTGAAAAACGGCAGGGTCGTAAAAGGGGTAAATTTTGTGAACCTGAAGGATGCCGGTGACCCCGTGGAGAACGCAAAGATTTATAATGACGAGGGTGCCGATGAACTGGTTTTTCTGGACATAACGGCCAGTTTCGAAAAAAGAAAGACAATGGTGGATGTTGTAAGGCGCGTTGCCGAAGGGGTCTTCATGCCGTTTACGGTAGGGGGCGGAGTGGGCTCGTTCGAAGACATAAGCGGCCTTCTGAGGGCGGGCTGTGACAAGGTTTCCGTGAACACGCAGGCGGTAAAAAATCCGGAATTTGTGAAGAAAGCCGCGGATAAATTCGGGACACAATGTATTGTAGCCGCCATAGACGCAAAGAAGACGCTCCCCGGCAAGTGGGAGGTCTACATAAACGGCGGCCGGGACGTGACCGGCCTGGACGCTATAGAATGGGCGAAAAAAGCCGCTTCTCTGGGCGCAGGGGAAATCCTGCTTACAAGCATGGATAGAGACGGCACAAAGGACGGCTACGATATCGCCCTGACAAGGGCCGTTGCGGAAGTGGTCAGCATACCCGTTATCGCAAGCGGCG
>Ga0163203_1000108_pt1 | contig 20724 bp, 25 predicted proteins | sample PL_2010_330m_FD_113534 | JGI IMG/M metagenome (GOLD analysis project Ga0163203, IMG submission 113534) | Freshwater microbial communities from Powell Lake, British Columbia, Canada to study Microbial Dark Matter (Phase II) - PL_2010_330m | ecosystem: Environmental > Aquatic > Freshwater > Lake ... | reverse complement strand
ACCACCACGCTTTACGGGTCTTTGGATAAGATAAATACGGTTGAAAAAAATATCATAACCATTGAGGACCCTATTGAATACAAGCTTGCGGGGATAAGGCAAACGCAGGTAAACCCGAAGGTGGATTTGACTTTTGCCAACGGATTGAGATCTATATTAAGGCAAGACCCCGATATTATAATGGTCGGTGAAATGAGAGATTTCGAAACGGCTGAAATCGCTATTCAGGCCGCGCTGACAGGACACCTTGTTTTTTCTACACTACATACAAATGACGCGCCCGGCGCCGTAACAAGAATGATTGACATGGGGGTCGAGCCGTTTTTGGTTTCGTCCTCCGTTATCGGCATCCTGGCCCAGCGGCTTGTAAGGACGATCTGTCCCGAGTGCAAGGAGAAATACAAGCCCACAAAAGAAGAGCTGGCGGATATCGGTTTAAGTGAGAAAGAGAAAATGGATTTTTATAGAGGGAAAGGCTGTCCTAAATGTATGAATGCCGGTTATAAAGGCAGGATCAGCATATACGAACTCATGCTGATAGACGACGATATACGCAATCTCGTTATCGCGAAGACGCCGACGGAAGAAATTCGGAAACGCGCCATCGCTTCCGGAATGATAAATCTTAAGCAGGACGGGATTGAGAAAATCAAGCAAGGAATAACAACGGTTGAAGAAGTGCTGCGTGTGACGGAGGAGGAGTAATGCCGATATACACATATAAAGCGCGCGATGCTACGGGTAAAGCGGTTCGCGACACGATGGAGGCCGCCACGAAGGAAGAGCTTATCAATAAGCTTAATAAGATGGGCTATATGACGACACAAGTTGACGAAGTCAAGCCCGGTATCAAGGTAGGTTCTCTTCTTGATAAGTTCAAGCCTGTAGGCACCGGTGACATGATCATGCTTTATATCCAGCTTTCAAACATGATTACCGCAGGCATTTCTATTTTGGCGAGCCTCTACGCCCTTAATGAGCAAATCGAGAATAAAAAATTAAAAGAATGCGTGGGGAGCGTTTTGCGCAGCGTTGAAGGCGGCACGAGTTTTTCAGAGGCGCTCATGAGGCACCCGCGCATATTCCCGAAACTTTTTGTCAATATGGCGAAAGCAGGGGAGGCAAGCGGAAAGCTGGATACTATCTTGGCGCAATACGCGGATTATTTCGAAAAACAGGAGGAATTAAAAGAAAAAGTTAAAGGTGCCCTTTTTTACCCTATGATACTTTTAATCGCTGGTATCGGTGTTACCCTTTTTGTCGTAACATTTGTCATTCCGCAGTTTGTTCAAATTTTCATGAAATCCAACATAGCGTTGCCGATGCCGACTTTGATTCTCTTTAAGGTAGGAACGGCGATTAAGCATTTCTGGTATTTAATCATACTGTTTTTTATCGCGCTCGTATTTGCACTCAGATTCTACACTAATACGGCTAAAGGGCGCCTCAACTTGGATAGGTTTAAGTTGAAAATGCCCATATTAGGGCCCCTTTTTCGCAAATCAGCCCTCTCCGGATTTGCGAGGACCTTAGGGACGCTTACCGCAAGCGGTGTTCCCATCTTGGAATCTTTAGATATAACAAGGGAAGTAACGGGAAACGAAGTCCTTGGCCGCATTATCGGAAATGTGCGAAGCGCTGTAGAAAAAGGAGATAAAATATCGGAGCCGCTTAAGATAAGCGGAGAATTTCCGCCGGATGCAGTGCAGATGATCATGGTGGGAGAAGAAACGGGCAACCTTGACGGGATGCTCAATAAAGTAGCCGATTTTTACGATATGTCGCTCGGGCATACCATAAAGAAACTTACAACGCTCATAGAGCCATTGTTTTTAGTTATAATGGGCAGCCTCGTCGGCTTTATTATGGCGTCAATGCTTTTACCCATGTTCGATATGGTAAAGACAATACAGAAGTAAAAGGAAGGTGAAAGATGGAAATATTCCTTATTGCGTCATCTTTGCTTTTTCTTATTTTCGGGTCAGCGCTTTTACTTTCGCCCGAAAAGGTCGAGAAAATTTCTAAAGCTACAAATCACGTGTTGTTTTTAATAGATGACCGCATACATGCCTGGCGGCGGCCGATAGGAATTTTCTTTTTAGGGCTTTCTATTTTTTTGTGGTATATCGGATGGTGGAAAGGAACATTGTAGAAAGGGGGACGAAATGTTAAGAAAAAGAGGTTTTACGCTTATCGAGCTCATAATAGTAATAGCGGTAATTTCCATTTTGATCGGCATAGCTCTTCCGCGCTTCAGGGGCATGCAGGAAGCGGGATACGTCGCTCAGGCAAAAGGCGAGTTAAGGACGCTCCAGACCGCGGTTGAGAGTTATTATATTCACAACAGCGAAACGTTGCCGGCGGCCCTCACTGATTTAACCAGCGATACGCCGAATGTTATCGGCTCCGCGCTTCCTACGGATCCATTCAAAAGCGGAAGCAATTACGTCTATTCGCCCGCGACCGACTATTATGTTATATACTCCGTAGGCCCAGGCGGCACAGGAAGTGCCAGCGTTACGGGTGCGGGAGTGGCGAGCGATACAGGTAACGCTATTTACGTAACAAACGGAAGCCCGGCGGATACGGCACCATAATGCGTGGATTTACGCTGTTAGAAGTGCTTATCGCAACGATTATTCTCACAGTTAGCGTGGTTGCGATAGTGTGGGCGTTTACGGCCGGCATGTTTGCTTCTACTGTAGTCAGCGACGTTGATTTAGCCCTCGGCATAGCCCAGGCCAAACTCGAGAACATATACGGTACTACCGGCGGAGTCGTCGATGAGTCTCTCCACGCTGTTTCGACCGATGGCTTTGCGGGTAACATTTATCAAAACCGTAATTTTCAGGCGGAAGTCGTGACAGATAATGCAGATCCGGAAGAAGTGGTTGTGAATGTTTACTGGGACACCAAGGGAGGCACAGCCAGTGTTACGCTGAGGACGCTTGTGGTAAATTGATAGGAAGAGTACAGATAACAGAGCACAGAGAACAGAGATGAAGAAGGGTTTTACATTATTAGAGGTTTTACTTGTGATTGTAATGTTCGTCGTTCTTACGGCGGTTACGGTGTATGTTTTTCGCGCAATTTTATTAAGCTGGTCCGCCCAAGAAATACGAGCGGGAATCGGGATAAATCTTTATAGAGGAGTAGAGAAAATGGCGCGCGAGATCCTTGAAGTAAAAAACGTAGATTCGCTGAATACCGACGAGATAAGATTTACCGATGTGGGCGATAATTACTGCATTTATTACCTCTATAACGGAAACGATGCTTACCCTCCGAACTTTGGCCAGGCGACGTATGAGCTAAGAAAAGCGGCTCTCAGCGGTGTCGTCGGAGGCGATTTAACAACAGGTACCTTTACCTATGGAGACGGCACGATAATAATAAAAGATATTGTGCCCCCCACTACTTCGGACCTGTCTATTATAAATAATATCGTTACCATAGATTTAAGCGCAACACGCGGCAATGAAACGATAAGATCCAGAACCGAAGTGCGGCCGAGAAATTTATGATAGAAGCCAGAAATAAAAAAGGAATGGTATTGATCCTGACTTTCATTATCATGGTGGCCCTCGCCGCTATTGCCGTTACGTTTTTATACATGACATCGGTCCAGACCCGGGCTTCGGGCCGCAATATACAGGATGCCCAGGCCTTCTGGGTTGCCGAGGCGGGGTTGGCTAAAGCGAGGTGGGCACTGACTACGGGTGGACAGGCAGTCGGTTGGAGCGAGCCACCATCCAGCCCATTCGGAGCCGGAAACGGTACTTATATTGTAATAACCGCATATTCCGACGCACCCGCGAATCAACATGTAACTATTACTTCCGAGGGCTATATTCCCCGCAACACGAATTATGTCGCCAAAAGGCAGGTTGTGGAAAGCGATATACCTTTTAGCGGTGCCGGTACCAACCTCTCACTTTCCGCTACCGCTACAGCCTCTTCGGCAAGCGGCGGTCATCCGGCAGGGGATGCCATTGATGGAAATACCCATAGTAAATGGGCGGCCAGCGACAAAGGCAACGCATGGTTAAAACTTGATTTCGGAAGCGCAGCGACATTCGACAAAGTCGTTATCAACGGCCAAAAAAATATTAATTCATCTACGATTGAATACTCTACCAACGATGTTGCTTATACCGGAGTGACAAACCTGGTAGAATTGCCAACGTGGACTTATACTTTTGATTCGGTTACAGCTCAGTATCTAAGATTCAATATGGAAGTAGCTAGCAACAAGAGTGCCGAGGTAAGCGAGCTTGAGACATATAATACAGCCGGAGGATTGGGCCAGGGTTTATTTACGACATCCTGGTGATATGGAAACGCGGATACACGCGGATAAAGGAAGCACGGATGAACGCGGAAAAAATAAAGACACTATTAAGTAGCGTTAAGAATATCTTCAAGAAAGACTTTATCGTCGGGCTTGACATCGGGTCAAGTTCCGTAAAAATCGCCCAGTTTACGAAGAAAGAAGACGGACTGCATCTTGTAAAGGCGGATTTAAGAGAGATTGCTTCGTCGCCTTCGGCTCCTCGCAATGACGGGGAGGAAAAAAATATATCAACCCTAAAGGAATTATTCCGTGGAGTAAACGTCAAAAAATCCAAGATTATCGCAATCATAAATTGCCCTAAAACAGCCACAAAGATAGCAAAAGCCCCATATATGCCAAAGACGGAATTAAAGAAGGGTATAAGCCTGGAGGCGAAAAGTTATTTCCCATTCCCGATAGAAGGCTCAGAACTGGATTACGAGATATTGGGAGATGCCGTTGAAAAAGGAGTGCGAAAATACGAGATCGCTGTGTCTGTTTCACCAAAGGTAACAGTCGAGAAAAACCTTTCTCTACTGAGGAAAGCAGGGATAAAGCCGGTTTCATTTGTTCCCTGCCCTTATACCTTGCAGAAACTGGCTGAAAAGTCATATTCAAAAGAAGGTAAAACGACGTGTATTATCGATATAGGCGAGCTTCATACGGAGCTTGCTATATTCAAGGGTAAGGCATTAGTGTTTACCCGTAAAATTCCCGTAACGGGCAAAAGTTTCACAAGCGCGATGACGGGCGCTCTCGTATCCGAGACGGGAAAAATCCAGCTGTCGCCGGAAGAGGCGGAAAAGATAAAAAGAGAAACGGGGATACCACCCGCCGAAGGAGAATCAAAAATCATTGACGGTAAGATTTCCACAACTCAAGTATTAGCCATGATGCGCCCGCTGTTAGAACAGCTGGCGGATGAAATAGGTAGATGCTTTGATTATCATAGGGAAGAGAGCGGAGGCGAAAAAACAGATTCAGTAGTGTTGTTTGGGGGAGGAGCAGCCCTTAGCGGCCTTACAAAGTTTTTATCCGAAGAATTAGGTATAGAGGTCAAACTTGGAGATCCATTAGAAGGACTCAAAGTCGAGCCAAAAGCGGTACCCGAAAGGGATAAGATTTCCTATCGGCTGGGCCCGGCGGTGGGCGCCGCTTTAACCGACGGAAAAGGCATAAATCTCCTTCCGCCCGAAATTAAAGAAGAGACAAAAAGGATTGCTAAACGGGGAACCTTGGAGGTTATAGTTACGGCAGTCGTCCTTGTTTCGCTGCTTCTTTATATAGGAATGAGAATTCAGTTAGGCAATTTCAAAAAGCGAATTTCTGTTGCGAAAAAGGAGCTTTCCAGCTTACAACATCAGTACAAGAAAGCCGAAGCGCATCATCTGGCAGGCATGGTACTGATAGATGAGCCGCACTGGGAGGACATTCTTAAGGAGCTAAGCCACCTCATTCCTCACGAAATCCACCTTACGGATATGCGCATGGAAGACAATATCATTACAATAGAGGGGATCGCCTCTTCCGAACGCGGGGAACAAATTCTCTCAACTTTTATACTCGCGTTAGAAAAAGGGATATTTAAAAATGTAAAACTTGTAAGTGTTAAAGATTTAAAGGACCAGGTCGGGAACGAGTTCGTGGTAAAGTGCTGGGTGGACTAAATAGTCGTAAGTCGTAAGTGGTAAGTCGTAAGTAGCGGGAAAGGCGAATGAAGATAGGCAAACTTGAGTTAACACAGGAAAAAATGATTATCGCGATAGCGGGGATAATTGCGGCCGCGGCGCTGATAGTATATATTGTTTTCTACGCGCCGCTTTTAGGGGGAATAAAGAAAAAGTACATAGAATGTAAGTCGATAGAAAACGATGTCATCGACATGCGCACTATCATAAAAGGCGCGGGAAAGGTTTACGGAGACCGTATCCTCTCTACGGAAGAAGAGGTTTACGGCACGCTGGACGAATTAACAAAACACGGCAGCAAGATCGAAGGAGTTAATTTTCTTTCCATAAAACCAAAAGAAATAAAAAAGGAAAAGGGCGCGGAATATAAAATAATGCCGGTAGAACTGAAGGTAGAATCGTCTTACGAGCAGCTCGGCGTTTTTCTCGGCTCACTTGATGACCTGGAAAAGGGGCTGGTGAAAGTAAAAAGCTTCGATATAGACCGGGACGAAACAAAACCCGGCCAGTTCATTACGGACGTCACGATAGAAGTTTATATCTCAGGACGCGAATCAAAATGAAGAATAAAAAATTAATAGTCGCAATCGTTTTATGCGTTGCGGGCGTTTTAAGCGTAATATACGGCATAATTGCGCCCACAAAAGGAAAGAAAAGCACGCGCAGCCAGGCTTCCGAACCTACCGAAACAGCTGCGCCTGCAAAGAAAATCGTCCCGACAGAGCGGCGCGCGAAAAAGACAGAATTTACCTCATGGGGCAGGAACCCCTTTCTCCCGAAAGGAGCTCCCGGCGCGGCAGGTTCTGCATTTGTGCTGGAAGGCATAATGTGGAGTGAGAAAAATCCCAAAGCCATGATAAACAGTACTATAGTGGAAATAGGTGATGAGATCGGCGGGAATAAAATAATTGATATAAAAAAAGATAGGGTTATATTAAGTGATGGTACCGAGAAAATTACTCTCAGAATGGAAACGCAAGATTCTACTCCAAAAGGAGGTAGTAAAAAATGACATTTACCTGGAGCCCTGTAAGCATTATAAACACAATTTTATGCGCGACGATATTGATTTTAGGTTATCGCAATTACAAGGAAAACAAAAATATAGTAATCTTTTCTGTTGTCATAGCCTTTGGCGTTTTCGGCATATCACATATCTTGACACTTTTTGGTCTTGGAAAGAGCCTGTCTGCTCTATTAATCGGAATCCGAATGTTCGCCTATCTCTGCATCATCATCGCGCTTGTTTTATCCAAAACAGAATCAAAAGGTTAAGGCACATTTATAAGCAATGATAATCAAAATCGGTATTATAGCAGGTGAAATCTGGAGTCATTTAGATAAAAAAGCGGTAACTAAATTATCCGAGATATATTCGGTCTTGGATCATCCAAATGATTTAATACTTATGAGCATCGGTTGGCTTGCCAGGAAAGGGCATGTAATACTCGAAAAAGAAGACAGCGATTTCAAAGTATCCTTAAGACCTCCGAAAAATAATTCATCAGTGGTGATGCAACAGTCGATATAGAAAAGGTAACACTATACGCTATTCTCATAAAGAACGCGGCGAAAAATGCCGCGTTCTTTTTAAACCGCCGGGAGCTGGGACTCAATGTAATTATTTATCAATAAGCGTACATGTTGTATACGGCGTTGTCGTAGCCGTCGCGATAGGGCCCCCAATCAAAATCTACGAGGGCATGCCCTCCTTGTAAGCAGATCTTGGAAAATAGAGGTGTCTCCGCTCAAGGCGGGCAGTCAATCCTTCGGCGCGGCCCTCGGCGCGCTCGCTTGCTCGGGCCTTGCTCAGGGCCACTCCTCGATACAGAAAAGCCTCTCCAAAGTTTAATTTTAGAGAGGCTTTTCCTCGTCGAGGAGTGGGGTGAGTGAGGAGATTCGAACTCCCGGCCTTCTGAGCCACAGTCAGACGCTCTAACCAACTGAGCTACACCCACCGCAGGTATTTTTAGTTCAAGTGAACTATGCAATGGCAGTTTCTACAAAGCCATTCTAAGTTCTTTAGCTTATTGTTTTTCCTGTCGGAATCGCGGTGATGAACAACTAAAACTCTCCTATCAGCAATGCCACAAATGCTGCATTTTTCTGGTTTTCCATATTTTTTTAACAACCGTCTATAAATATTGTAACCGGTTATCCAATTTGGCGAATTTTCACCGCAACGTATATTCTCATTTTCCCAGGAACAATGGCAATTTCGCGAGCAAAAAAATTTCTTACTTTTAGACTTCTTAAAGTCTCTAGGAGTCCTATAAATTTCCTTTCCACAATAGTCACATTGAAGCCATTTACCATTAAATTGGGCTTTGGTTTGACACTTTTTTGAACAGTATTTACCCCACCCTCTCCTTGCATGTGATTTTTTGACCCGTATATTTTTGCCGCAAAGCTTACATTTTCTTATTACCACACTTATACTATACCATGTGGTTGTAGTTTGTCAAAGCAATGAGTTAAGCCACAATCTTCCATGCTACCACTACACCATAGCCACCACGTACTTCGTTCCGCCAAAAGCGAAACGATGTTTGGCACTGCGGCCCTCGGCTTAGAAAACAGACGCTCTAACCAACCGAGCTACCCCTACCGTATTGGCGTCCCTGGCGTGATTCGAACACGCGACCCTCTGCTTAGAAGGCAGATGCTCTATCCAACTGAGCTACAGGGACAAAAGTTATTAACAAAGAGCCAAAGCATCGATCCATCCCATAATTCTTCGATGCAAATTCTTGTCATTAACTCTAATGTTTACAGTGCCGTTATATAGTACATTCTTTCGATGTCCCAAAGTACTTTTTTTGATATAAGGCTTATTAAATTGCTCCTACAGCAGATGCTTTAATAGTTTTTGCACGTAAGATTTTTTCTGCCCGAAGAATACGTCCTCTGTTGATAAACGCATCACTCGCTTTCGCTATACCGAATTTCTTGTTTTGAACAGAGATATCGTGTAACCAACGACTCAGACTACCGGTAGAAACCCCGATCTTTCTGGCAATCTGGAGATAGCTCATCCCTTTCGATCGCAACCATACGGCTTCACGTTGTTCTTGCATTCTTTTCTTCATATTAAATTATAGTTTGGTCGGGGCGCTCGGATTTGAACCGAGGATCTCCTGCTCCCAAAGCAGGCGCGATAATCCAAGCTTCGCTACGCCCCGTGAAATTTTGACAAAAAATTCATCCCGAGAAAGCGATAAATAAAAGCTTTCGAGTGGAGCATTTTCATTATAGCAACCGCAATTTTAAAAGTCAAGATAATTGGATTTTAGGGCGCAAATCTGGTATAATCGTATGTAATGAAGCTGTGCAGCGCGTGCCTTCTGGGAATAAAATGCAGATATGACGGCAAATCGAAGCCGCGTAAAAGCGTTATTAAACTCGCTAAGAAAGAAATCCTCGTTCCCGTTTGTCCCGAGCAATTAGGCGGCCTGCCGACGCCGAGGGGACCCTCCGAGAGAAGGGGGAAAAGGGTTGTCATGAAGGGCGGCAAAGACGTGACGGAAAATTTCAGAAGGGGCTCGAGAAGCGTCCTGAAAATAGCGAAAACCCTCGGTGTAAAAAGCGTTATTTTTAAGGAAAAGAGCCCGGCCTGCGGCTCCGGGGGCGTTGTGACAGAGATGTTGCGGAAAAACGGCATAAAGGTGGTGTTATATGCATAAAAAAAAGATATTGATAATTGATGACGAGGAGACATTTGCCGAAGGGGTGAAATTCAATCTCGAGGAAACCGGCAAATACGTAGTGACAGTTGAAAATAAGGGCTCCAAGGGCTTTGACGCGGTAAAGAAGTTCAGGCCCGATTTGATCTTGCTGGACCTTATGATGCCTGATACAGGCGGCGATAAAGTGGCTTTCGAGCTCAAGAATTGCGCGGATACTCGAGACATACCCGTTATCCTGCTGACCGCGGCTGTGACAGCAGAAGAAGAGGCAGAAGCCGGCGGCGTTTTAAGCGGGTATCGCATCATGGCAAAGCCGGTAGATCTGGAAAAGCTTATCGCTGCCGTGGGAGAAGCGTGCCCGTGATAAAAGATATTTTACTTGCCGTCGTACAGGCGGCCACGGAATTTTTACCCGTGTCCTCCTCGGGGCACCTGGCGCTTATTTCGAATCTCATTTCAGAACCGGACCTTTTTTTCTTCACAACCCTTCACCTCGCCTCGCTCGCGGCCGTTATTATTTTTACAAGAAAAGAAATCGTAAACCTTCTCAGCTTTGAGAAGCGATACAGGGGGATGTGGATTTATTTAATAATTGCGACCATACCGGCGGCGCTTTTAGGATTTTTCTTTAAAGCGGAAATAGAAAAAGCGTTTTCGTCACTTCTTTTCATAGGCTGCGCCTTCATTTTTACAGGCGGCGTTCTATATTTTACCAGGTTCTCGAAAACATATTCGGATTTAAATATCAAAAATTCGGTCATAATAGGACTTTTTCAGGCGCTGGCATTATTGCCGGGCGTATCGAGAAGCGGCATGACGATTTCCTCGGCGCTTGCCTCCGGCATAGAAAGGGAAAAAGCGGTGAAATTTTCATTTTTATTATTTATCCCGCTTTCCCTCGGGGCTTTTTTACTGGAGGCGTCGGATGGGTTTTATTTTAACACGAACCTCGCTGTTTCCTTTTTTGTATGCCTGGCTGCCAGCCTGATTTTCCTTAACCTGCTTTTCTTTATAGTCAGAAAAGGAAAATTCTGGATTTTTTCGATATATTGTCTTGCGGCAGGCTTGATTTCTTTTATGATTGCGGGTATACTAAGAACATAAAGGATGAAGTAACATGACGGAATGGTCCAATTTTTACCGGCAAATGGTGGATAGAAACATAGGCGTTCTATCCCGTGAGGAACAGGGTCGCCTTCGCGAGGCATGCGTCGCCGTTACCGGCTGCGGGGGAATGGGCGGGCTCTCCGCCGAACAGGTAGTTCGTCTCGGCGTGGGCCGCCTGAAAATCGCCGATTTTGACAAATTTGAAACGCACAACCTGAGCCGCCAGCACGGTTCGACATCCGCCAATATCGGGCGCCCAAAAGCGGAGGTGCTGGGACGTTATTTCAGGGAGGTAAACCCCGAACTTAATCTGGAAGTTTTTGGCGAAGGCATCAGGCCGGAAAACGCCGAGCGTTTTCTCGATGGGGCGGAGATAGTGATTGACGGCATGGATTATTCCGACCTTGGAAACACCGCCGCGCTATACAGGGCCGCGAGGCAAAAAAAACTATGTATCGTTAACCCGAACGCCATCGGCTTTGGCGTGAACGTATTTGTGTTCGGGCCGAAAACCGTCTCCATGGAGGAATACCTGGGTTTTTCTTCGGGAAAGCCGGACCTTAAAAAAATTCTTGCCTATATGCCGAGTTATGCCGACCCGGAAATAGTTAAAAGGGCGGCGCTCGGAGAGATCAATATACCGAATCTCGTTATGCCCCAGCACCTGGGGACCGCTATCGCCGTTTCGGAAGCGGTCATGATACTTCTCGGAAGGGTAAGCGCGCCGCAGGGCCCAAATCCGCGGATAATAATACTGGACCTCCAGGACAGGGAATTCAGGATTACCGGATGAGGGCAGAAAAAGCGGAAACCATTACCGCGTCAATTTTCGACCTTTTCAAGATCGGCCCCGGGCCGTCGAGTTCGCATACAATAGGCCCCATGAAGGCCGCGTTCCAGTTCCGCCGCGCGATAGAGCAGATCCCGAAAGAAAAGCTTAAAAAGGCAACGGGTATGAGAATGCATCTTTACGGCTCGCTCAGCGCTACCGGAAAAGGGCACGGGACAGACCGCGCCCTAAAAGCGGGCCTTTTAGGATGGAAGCCGGAGACTTGCGACACCACGGCCCTCGCGAAACTTCTCGGTCCGGAAGACAAAACCCGTTCAATAAAGATCAGCGGTATTTCGATACCGTTTGACCGGCAAAGCATTATCTTCGATAAGATCAAACACTCTTTCGCATTTAGGAACACGATGATAATGCGGCTTTTGGCGGCAAACAGCATAATCATGGAAAGGGAATACTATTCCGTAGGCGGGGGTTCGGTTCTGTATAAAGGAGAACGTGTACCCAAGAGGCCGGCACCGCCTTACAAATACAGCAATATGGAAGAATTAGAAAAGGTGCTTACGTCGCATGATATAGGCCTTAACGAGCTTATGTTGCAGAATGAAGAAGCGCTTACGGGCAGGGGCAAAAACGAAGTTTTCAGGGGGCTTGACGAAATAATTTATGTGATGGAACAGTCCGTAGAAGCGGGCCTTAATACCCAGGGCGTCCTGCCCGGGCCCATAGGACTCTCGAGAAAGGCGCCAACATTATTTAAGACGGCGCAATCACTTTTATTAGGAGATGTTCCCGACCGCTTTCTTGTTTCATTAAATGCCTATGCGCTGGCTGCCGCCGAAGAAAACGCCGCCGGCCACAGGATAATTACCGCGCCGACGTCCGGTTCCGCGGGTGTCATACCCGGCATATTACATCTTTTGAAACATCACTTCTCAAGGAACCAGGGTTCGTTACGCGAGGGATTGCTGGCCGCGGCAGTTATAGGATTTATTGTCAAGCACAACGCCAGTATTGCCGGCGCCGAAGTCGGCTGTCAGGGGGAGATCGGCGTGGCGTCCTGCATGGGCGCGAGCCTACTGGCGCATGTAGACGGTCGGCCGATAGAGGTAGTTGCCAATGCCGCGGAAATCGCGCTTGAACACCACCTTGGGATGACGTGCGACCCCGTCGGCGGTTATGTACAAATACCCTGTATCGAGCGCAACGCCATAGCCGCCGTGGTCGCTTATGATGCCTACCTTCTCGCGGCGGCAGGCGATCCTAAAAAACAGAAAATAAGATTTGACGAAGTAGTCGAGGCCATGCTGGAAACCGGCCGCGACATGTCGACAAAATATAAGGAAACCTCAAAAGGGGGCCTGGCGGTCTGCGTCACGCACTGTTAAAGAGGAATCTTATGACGCGCAAAAAAGTTTCACTTTTACTGATGCTCGGGGTGGGCTTTCTGATTACGGGCAATCTTATCGGCGCGGGCATACTGGGGCTTCCCGTAATTACGGGGCTTGCCGGCCTTATCCCGGCGCTTGTGGCGATGCTTGTAGTAGGAGGGGCCATGTTTTATACGGCTGTCGTTCTCGGGGATGAAGCAACGGCAGCGCACAACAATACATTTAATTATCCCAGCCTCTATCGCAATTACCTCGGTTTCGCCGGGAAATGGGTCGCGATCCTGGCAAACCTGCTTATATTGTACGGGCTGCTTACGGCCTACCTTACCGGCGCCACGACCATTATTGTGAATCTGTTCCATTTTCCATTTGCAAAAATATGGGTCATACTGGGTTTTTTTGTTATCATTACGACCCTGACAATAACCAACCTGAACGTTATCAAGAGATATAACGCTATCCTTATGCTGCTGTTATGGGGCTCTTTTGCCGTGATCGTCTGCATATCGGAAAAGTATGTCAAGCTTGAGCGCTTAACATATGAAAATTGGGCATATCTGCCGCTGGCCATACCGGTAATTGTAACCGCGTTTCACTTTCACAATATAATACCGACTGTCTGCCAGGGTTTGAAATGGGATTCCCGGGCAATCTGGAAGACAATGCTTTTCGGAATGATCATAGGGCTCGTGATGAACGCTGTATGGATCCAGGTGGGAATTGGGGCGCTGCCCCTGGAAAGCGGCAAGTACAGTATTGTAAATGCCTTTGTGCACAATCTTCCCGCGACCATTCCCATGTCAGCGGAAATACACTCCAAGGTATTTGCTGTCGGGTCGCTGCTTTTCGCGCTTCTTGCGATCGCGACTTCTTACCTTGCAAACGGTACGGGCCTTATGGCATTCATGAAGGACCTTACCGTAAACTATTTTAAAATTTCAAACAGGCTCCTTGTTATCGCGCTTACCTTCGTGCCGCCGCTTATCATATCTATTATTTACCCGGATATCTTTCTTAAAGCGCTGAATGTTGTAGGCGGGGTGGGGATCGTTATACTTTTTGGGATACTGCCCAGCATGCTCGCCATAATACGCGCGAAGACAATTTCGCGGCGCGCGCTGGGTATAACCATGTTTATTTTATTCACACTTTTTCTGCTTTTTCAGCTGGGGCAGCAATTCGGACTGCTTAAATTTAAACCCGACTCGGCCCATACGACAAGGTCCTTCGGGGTATCGTTAAACAGAGGTTAACATGGCAAACATATCAAAGCGAATCGGATGGGAAATTTTAAAGAAATCTTTTGCGCCGTTTTTCGCGCTCTTTCTATTCGGCGGCGGCTACGTATTTTACAGGATGAAGATAGAGCCGGCGATTTCATCCGAACTTCAGGCGGGCCTCAAAAAATATATCATGACCCTTTTGGTTATGTGCATAGCGTTTATCATTCATAGAATCGCGGACGCGACCCTGGGATGGTACAGGGGGAATGTCGCCGCCAAAACCGAAACCCTGCTTGACGACAAATTAATCCCTATTCTGCGAAGGACCGTTAAGGTGACTATCTGGGTGATAGCGTTTCTCGTCATACTTCCCCTTTATGGAGTAAACATAAGCGCGTTGATTGCCGCTCTCGGCGTGAGTTCTCTCGCCATCGCGCTGGCGGCGCAGGACACCATTGCCAATATCATCGCGGGGTTTTTAATCATGATCGACACGCCCTTTGTTGAAGGCGACAGGATAAAACTTCCTTCGGGTGAGATTGTAGATGTGCTGGATATCGGCGTAAGAAGATCAAAATTTTTGTCAGTTGATAAAGCGATCGTTATCGTGCCGAACGTGGATTTGAGCAAGAGTAAGATCGTAAACTACACTTGTAAAAAATAGGGACACATCCCATTTTTTTAAAAATCGTAAAAATGGGATGTGTCCCTATTTTTTAAACCGGGATGATCTCAGCCGGCGGGAAGCCGTTAAAACCCGCGGTGGCGCTTGCCGAGGAATAAGCCCCTATATTTTTCACATAGACGACATCCCCGACGTAAAGCTCGGGTATTTCTTCGTTCAGCGAAAGCGTATCGTAGGAATCGCATGTGGGCCCCGCGAGCGTGCTCAGAAATTTCTGGCCGCGCCTCAAGGTTTTAAATTCATACCTCGCGTGGTCGAAAACCATGCCGGAGAAATCGGCGTAAATACCGTCATTAAGATAATAATAATTCTTATTGTTTCGAAAAGTTCTTCCTATAACCTGTGTAACCAGAATTCCGGCCGGCCCCGCCAAAAACCGTCCGGGCTCCGCGATAAAACGGACATTTTTGTCAAGCAGGGCCTTCATTTGTTTCCTTATCTGGCAGGCCATCCTTTCGAAATTTACCCCGGTCTGGTTGTCGAAATGCTGTATCGGAAAACCCCCGCCTATGTCGAGGATCTTTAGTTTCAATCCGTTTTTGGCCGCTTCCCTGAAGATACCGGCGGAAATTTCTATTGCCTGGAGGTAATTTTCAACATTTGTCGCCTGTGAGCCGACATGAAAGCTTACCCCTGCCGGCACAAGCCCCAGGGCCTTTGCCTTTCTTAGCATAAAAAACGCCTGTTCCGGATCCGCGCCGAACTTGAGCGAAAGCTCTACGACACTCCCGTCATTGGCCACTTTAATGCGCGCGAGAACGCGTGCGCCGGGATAATATTTCGCAAGCTTGTAAAGTTCCGGCTCGTTGTCGAAAGTCATGAGGCGCACCCTGCGTTTCCAGGCAAATGCGATATCCTCAGGGGATTTTATGGTATTGGCGAAGATAATTTTTGCCGGAGAAGCGCCCATGCGCAGGACCTGTTTCATCTCGGCGGCGCTGGCGACATCAAAGCTCGCGCCGAGTTCGACGAAGGCTTTAATGATACCGGGGTGGGGGTTCGCCTTTATGGCGTAGTACGGCATTACCTCGGGCAGGCATTTACGGAAACGCCTGTATTGCCGCTCGAGCACAGAACGTCTTATTAACATGAAAGGCGTGCGGTGTTTTTTAAGCGCCGCCTTTATGATGTTCTCGATGCCGCTTATTTCGGATTTAGGCTTTGGCGGTTTCGTGCTTACGCCGGGCCGCGGTGGGGTCATGCGCGTTTAACCTTTCCCGAGGATCTACCAGGAATGTCGTAAATTGCCAGACATCCTCCTCCTTCGGTTTGTGGTAATCAAATTTGGTAAATTTTGTATTCATGTTTTTGAGAGGCGTCCAATCCACGGCTCGCGAGATGAACGGTTTTATGTAAGGCATGGAAACCTCGAGGATCGGCTCGTGCTCCAGGTCATCCGGCAGCAGGAAGCCTCTCTTCGGATTTTTTATCATCCACAGAGCGGCCGCAACTACTGATATGGCGACCTGAAGCGTGGTTGCCTGCTGGTGGGGCACAAGGCGGCGCGCCCGGTGAATATCAAGAATGCTCCCGCACCACCACGACGTGAAATCGTGACCCATGAGAAGCACCCCGAGCTCATCGCGGCCGTCTATGATCTCGTCACTCATTATTCTTTGTTTTTCCTGCAACTTAAACTGTCTCATCTCAAGTTCGTGCAGGCTGTTAATGGCGGCGTTTGAGGGACAATACGCGTAGTGCACGGTCGGCCTGTAAACGGCTTTACCGTTTTCCCATACCGTAAGGCGGTCCGATATGCCGAACGCTTCGCCGTGCCGTACAACCATGCCGGTGATCTCGCCGCACGGCACCCACGAACGCACCCAGGTCTTCATTCCGAGGGTGCTTAAGCAGATCTGATTTTTGGGTCCGATTTCATGAAAGAAGGCGTTTTTCGGGATATACCGCTCATGGGTTCCCCAGCCGAGTTCCGCGGGCGCTACCCCTTCCTCAAAAAATCCCTCTATGCTCCAGGTGTTCACGAATTCATTTACCTGTTTGGGCCTATCGGTGATCTGCGTATCCCGCTCGCTTATGTGAATAGTTTTTACGCCCTCGATCTCGGCGAGTTTCGCGAAATTTTTATTCCGCAGGCAATCCTCAAGCTCTTTTTTTCTCGGATCACCGGGCTTTTCTTCCAGTATTTTTTTGGCTATATCTATAAGGGCGTGTTTGGTGAAATGCGATACGAGGCCCGGATTGGCGCCGTGATCGACTATGGCGGTAGAGCCGGTATTATTTTTCCAGGCGTTTAACATCCTGCGCAGCTCCATGTGCCTTGAATAAAGTGTGTACTTGGCAGGCTTGTTGCGTTCGGAATCCTTGTACGGGTTCCATTCCTCTACGGAGGTGTTAACGTATAAAACGTTATTAAGGTGGCACCACTGGACTATTGCGATGCAGTCAATGTTCCAGGCAAGGTCCATGATCATATCGCCCGGCCCGGTATATTTTTTAAGAACCTGCGTGAAATTCTCGCGGGTGATTTTTTCGGTAACATACTTGACGCCCTTTGCGAGGGCATCTTTGATACGCTCGCGATTATCGACAAAATCCATGATGGTAACTTTATCCGCCGGCATTTCGATCAATTTAAGAATGAGGGGAACGGCGCATTGCGAAACGGAACCGCACCCTATGACGAGAAGCCTTCCGTTAAATTTCATATTAAAAAACCTCCTACTATTTTTGTGTATGATATGATATAATACTAACGATATTTTTTCAAGATTTTTTTTCCAAAACTATGCAAATGAAAAGATGTCCCTATTGCGCGGAAGAAGTACGGGATAAAGCGCTATTTTGCAGATTTTGCCGCAGGCGCATAAGAGGTATTCCGTTTCGCCGCATTTTAATTTTCATTATCCTGGCGGGACTTGTCATTTTCGCGTTTACCCACAAAAGAGAAATACGCAGGCTTAAATACAACGTACAATTTTTTTTCCGCAACCTGGATAATTACCTGGACTCTTTTAAAAAAACGATTATAGAGATAAGGGAAGGCATGGTCGCCATCAGTAATTACCAAAAGCAGCAGGAAGAACGTGTGAAGCAGTATGAACTGCCGGAACAAAGCCCGGCGGCGAAAAACCATGAAAGAAAATACTTTTAATCTGGCCGAGGTTTTTGTCATGTTTTTTCTGTTCAATCGGAGGTAAGCAATGAAAACCGCAGTAATTTATTATTCTTTTACAGAAAACACACATCGCGCGGCGTATGCTATAATAGATCTCTTGAAAGACCGGGGCGAAGAGGCCATCGCGGTAAGAATAAGGCCCCTGAAAGAGGAAACGAGTTTCCTCGGGCAATGCAAGGAAGCATTTCTCGCCAAGAAACCCGAACTTTACAGGACACTCGTTGATCTTAAGGATTTTGACCGCGTTATTCTGGGAAGCCCGGTCTGGGCATTTAAGCCGGCTCCCGCGATCAATACATATTTGGATAAATGCAATTCGTTAGAAGGCAAAGAAGCTTTCTCTTTTGTTACTTATGGAAGCGGCGCCGGAAAGCAAAAGGCTCTTATGATAATGAATAAAGGGCTTCTCGCAAAAGGCGCGCGCGTAGCGGGAACAATGTCGTTCCGGCAGGGCGAAGACGCAGGGGCGTGTAAGGAAAAAGCGCAAAAGGTACTGTGAGGTTATCGAAAAACTTCCGCAATTGTCATTCTGAGCCCCAAAGGGGCGAAGAATCTTAACGATAAGATCCTTCGTCGGGCTGACTTTGTCAGCCCTCCTCAGGATGACACGGGGTGGTTAGAAAGGGTAGTTATGCAAATCAAAGAAATAAAAACAGAAGATCTGCAAACGGAAAAATTTATCGAAGAGAAGGTTAAGGAAATATCATCTGCTGTCGGAGAGGGCCTGGCTGTCAACGCTCTTTCCGGCGGAGTCGATTCCGCGGCCGTCACCATGCTCGGGCACAGGGCCCTGGGGCCTAGGCTCAAGACATATTTCATAGACCACGGGCTGATGAGGGAAGGCGAGCCGCAGAGGATCGCGGCGATTTTCAAAAAATTGGGAGTAAGCGTGGAAATCGTAGACGGAAAAAAAGAGTTCTTTGGCGGCCTCAAGGGAAAAACGGACCCCGAAGACAAGAGAAATGCCATTACCCACGCGTTTTACAAAGAGGTATTCGGCGCTCTCGTGAAAAAAAGCGGCGCCAAATACCTTCTCCAGGGAACGAATTACACAGACGTGGAAGAGACGATCGCCGGAGTTAAAAGACAGCATAACATACTGGAGCAGCTCGGCATTGATACGCAAAAAGTTTACGGGTATAAGGTAATAGAGCCGATAATACAGCTTAGAAAAACCGGCGTACGCGACATCGCGAAAGCTCTTGGCCTTCCGGAAGAAATATACAAAAGGCCGCCTTTCCCGGGCCCGGCTCTCGCGACAAGGGTTATAGGCGAAGTTACTCCGGAGAGGGTGAAGCTCGTAAAGCAGGCCACGACAATTACAGAGGACGCCCTGCTTCCCATGAAGGCGTTTCAGTGCATGGCAATCCTGCATGAAGACAAGGTTACCGGCGTAAGAGACGGCAAGAGGGATTACGGATTGCAGGTGGAAGTCAGATGCTGGGACTCCAAAGACGCCGTGATCGGCTCGCCCACCAGGGTTCCTTTCGATATCCTGGAAAAACTGGCGAGTAGGATAACGAAGGAAGTTTCGGGCGTGGTAAGCGTTACCTATAATATAACCAGCAAACCGCCTTCGACCATCGAAGCGGTATAGTTCGACCCCGTCATTGCGAGGCCGACGAAGTCGGCCGAAGCAATCTCTAAGCAAAGGGATTGCTTCGGCGCCTGCGGCGCCTCGCAATGACAAAGACAGTAAGTATGAACGTAAAACAGTTCATAAAAGCTAACTTCAAGCATTTCAACGCCGCCGCGCTCGCCGGCGCGGCAGAGGCGTATGTCCTGCACCTTAAGAAGGGGGGCAAGATGTTTCTCGCCATGGCGGGGGCGCTTTCTACGGGTGAAATAGGCATTTCCCTTGCCGGGATGATCAGGAAAGAAAAGGTACACGGCATCTCTTGTACGGGGGCTAATCTCGAAGAGGATATATTTAACCTCATTGCCCACAAGCATTACAGGTATCTTCCGAACTATAGGCAGATTACAGCCGAGGACGAACTGAAGCTCAGGAAAAGCCATCTCAACCGTGTCACGGATACCTGCATACCGGAAGAAAAGGCGGTGCGGATCCTGGAGAAGAAACTTTTCTCCGTATGGAAAAAGGCCGAGGATAAAGGTAAGAGGTTTTTCCCGTACGAGTTTATCTATCAGCTTATACGAAGCGGCGGGCTTGAGAAGCACTATGAAATCAATCCCAAACACAGCTGGGTTGTCGCCGCCTGTGAAAAGAATGTGCCTATTTTTACCCCCGGCTGGGAAGATTCCACGCTTGCCAACATCCTGGTAGCAGCCGTAAAAAAAGGCCGCTTCAAAAACTCCGGCTTTGTCAGAGATGGCATGGAGCAGATGAATTACCTTATTGACTGGTACCTGAAAAACACAAAAAAACAGGCAATGGGGTTTTTCCAGATAGGCGGCGGGATCGCGGGTGATTTTCCCATATGCGTAGCGCCGCTTATAAGGCAGGACATGCGGAAAAAGTGCCCGCTATGGGGGTACTTTTGCCAGATAAGCGATAGCACGACTTCCTACGGTTCTTACAGCGGGGCCGTTCCGAATGAGAAAATTTCATGGGAAAAACTCGGGATCGATACACCAAAATTTTTGATAGAATCGGACGCGAGCATCGTCGCTCCGCTTATATTCAGGTATGTTTTGGAGAGCTAGAAAAATGAGCCACGTGTCATT
>Ga0163203_1000106_pt1 | contig 21703 bp, 26 predicted proteins | sample PL_2010_330m_FD_113534 | JGI IMG/M metagenome (GOLD analysis project Ga0163203, IMG submission 113534) | Freshwater microbial communities from Powell Lake, British Columbia, Canada to study Microbial Dark Matter (Phase II) - PL_2010_330m | ecosystem: Environmental > Aquatic > Freshwater > Lake ... | reverse complement strand
CACAAAAGCATCGGAGGACAGAGGTCATAGTTAAAGGTACTCAGTGAATACTCTTACATGGGGAAGGGTAACTATTTGCTGAGCCCCCGGTAAAAACTTCATCTTTTAGAGTATATTGGGGTATGAACATCTCATCAAATACAATAAAGACTATCAAAGAGAATTATATGGATCTTCTCAAGATATGGCTATGGAAGGTAAAAGGAAACTTACCTGATGATCATAAGACTGAAGAATTCAATAGCTGGGTATGTAATGTTATAAGGCTGCAGGTTTGTGAGAATATTGATCCTTTGAGGAACCCATCATGCTATCTTACTCGGACCATGGATTTCTATATATCGAACATCTATAAAAAAAGAAACAGGAAAGGTAATGCTTACGGGAATAAACACACAGAATTCGATGAGAGCTACATAGAGGTACAGCCAAGCCACGAAATGAACGTCAACCTAAAACTAGACCTCGAAAGATTCAGAGGGCTCCTAGGGGGCTTAGAACTCGCATTATGGGATCAACTACTAGCTGGTAGTACTCAAGGAGAGGCCGAAAAGCTTATAGGATTAAATCGTGGGCATGCTTGGGCACTCATGAAAAGTATCCGAAAGAAATTCAAGAGGTATTACAAAGGATGAATCAAACAACCGATATAACCAAATTCTATAAGGAAAATAGGGAAGAGTTAGAAATGATCATACACTGGATCACCCACATACATGATCCGGACCAACTCGAAGACCTGGTAAGTGAGGTAGTCCTACACATACTGAGATATAACGCCCTCGGTAGGTATAAGCCTTCAGAGGGGTTATTCCAGGTTTATATGTTCTCGGTGATCAAACGAAAGCTTAAGAGCATCTACGGTAAACGCTCACAGATAGACCTCAAAAATTATGACTCTTTCGTAGAGACCCACAAAGTCACCCCTGACTGGACAGACGCCTTACTTGGCGAACTCAGTTTAAAAAAGGTCAAGGCACAACTTACTGAGAAAGAACTGAGAGTGTTGGACCTCAGGGAATCTGGACTCAAAGGCAGAGAGATCTGTGAGGTAATGGAGATATCACTCATGTCAGAGTGCCATATACGTCAAAGCATCCGCAAGAAGATAAGGGCCCTATTCAATGAGAAAACAAGCTGAGTTCTTTTGGTTCGGACAGACATGGACATGCAATAGGGTCATATCAAAGGGAGACCTACTAGGCGGAGAATGTTCCATATATGAAAAGAAAGTGAACATCAACGCTAAATATAACATAGAGACTTTCCTAGACTACTTGCACCATGAACTAATGGAGGGAGCCATCTTCTTATCGGGATGTGGCTACTCAAGGCAGTACCCCGACAAGGAAGAAATCTTCATGATGAACCATACCCAAATGGATCTTATAAGCTCAGGAGTTCGGGGAGCATATGACAAAGTGAAGCACGGAATACTTACAAAGCAAGAACTCATCAAAAATAATACAAAATAATAATGTAGAATCCTGAAATACCCTGGTATATTGGTATACTATGTACCTGTGTACGAAAAGAAGCATCTTCGACAGGATCTATACGTGACTAAGAAGTGGTATAAAAGTAAAACAATCTGGGTAAATGTCCTATCTGCTATAGCACTTGGAATTCAAGAGCTAGCCGGTGGATCAGTGATAAACCCTAAGGTAGCTGTAGTCATCATAGTCTTATTGAATACTGGACTAAGACTGATAACTGATACCGCCATCATCAAGAGGTAACAATATGCCTAGAACGTCTAAGACTCACGTTAAAGGCCGACCAAGAAAGCTGACTGTTAAGAAATGTCAGGAGTTAGTTGATAGCTATTTCGTAAAAGATGGAGACCGACCAACACTTTTTGGTCTTGCAGTTCACATGGGTATTGATAGAGATACCTTGACAGAGTGGATGTCAGAGAAAGATGGTAAAGGCCCCTTTTCCGGCATTATAAGGGGCGCAAGGAGTCAAATCGCCGATAAACACGCAAAAAGGCTGTTTGATGGCAGATGCACTGGGTCGATCTACTGGTTAAAGAGCGTTATGGGACAAAATGAGACCATAATCCAGGAACATACAGGTGACATCACCATGACAATCAAGATATCTGGTGATATTGAAGTATAAGCCCAGGGGGGCAAGTGGCATTAGAGCTTAACGTAGAGCTGCATCCGAAACAGGGTGAGGCTCTAAAACTTTTAGCTAAGACCGAGATACTAGGATACGGCGGAGCTAGAGGTGGTGGGAAATCCCACCTAGCACGAATTTACTTGATAGCACGTTCTTTGAAATACCCCAAGTCTAAGCACCTTCTAGTCAGGAAGACCTTTCCTGAACTACAGCGTAACCATATCGACCGATTCATCAGTGATTATGTGAACATTGGAGTATGTAAGTACATCGAGAGACGACACCAACTGGTATTCCCGAATGGGAGCATCATTGAATTAGGATACTGTGAAGGTGAGAAGGATCTTATAAAGTTTCAGGGTGGTGAGTATGATACGATCATCCTGGATGAGGCACAGTTCCATCGTAAGAAGATCTTCCAGGACCTTAGAGCCTGCCTTCGTACTACATCAGAGATCAAACCTCGCATGTTAATGACATTTAACCCAGGTGGCGTAGGTCACATGTGGTTAAAGAGGATGTTCATCGATAAGCAGATGGAAGTAGGTGAGGATCCACAGCACTTTGCATTTCTGAAGGCTCTAGTGTATGATAATCCATCCTTGATGGAGAATGACCCGGAGTACATCAGAAGACTAGAGGCTCTACCAGAACCAATGAGGTCTGCCATGTTACATGGGGACTTTACTGTGTTTGAGGGACAATTTTATAATATATCCCCTTTGAGCCTAGTGAAACCATTTCACATTGAAGAGTCAGAATGTATGGAGAGGCTCTACGGTAGTCTCGACCACGGTACTACCCATTCCACTTCTTTCGGACTATGGTACTCAGCACCAAATGGCAATATGTACCGCTTATTCAGTTATCTGAATGACGGAGGCACAGCAGAAACTCATGCAGATGAGATATATCAACGGTTAGCCAGCTTCACAGGCTCATACGGGCAGATGCCCGTAAAGATCTTCGCTGATCCCTCCATGTGGACTAAGTCTAAGGTAAATGAACAGTTTTCACGGGCTATCATTGATGAGTACATAGACCGATTCCAGAAAGGTGGAGCACGCACCATCTTCCAGAAGGCCAACAATGACAAAAAGAATGGGTGCAGCTTACTAAGACAGGTGATGAATGAAGTTGATGGCATGCCTACGATGTTTTACTGGGATGGATACAATAGCACATTCCTTGAAGGTATGCAGACAGTAATCACTGATCCTAACAATAGGGACATAACACTGAAGATGGACGGTGATGACACAGCAGATGAATGCCGATATGGAGTACTTGGGGTATACAGTGAACAAGCTCTTGAGCGTAAAAAGGTTCACATTAATACCCAGGTCAATACGATATTAGCACAGAGGGAATCGGTAGACTGGTACAACTTATAGCACGCAGAGGTAAATATGGCCGAAGAACATGATAAGATAGAAACTTGTGGCAGGATATTCGTGCCTTGGAGATGGTTCGCGCTAACAATGGCAGGTACAATACTTGCAGCCCTTACCGTAGCGGCTGTAGCCTCTACCACAGTGGCACGAGTTGAAGAGCGTACACTTGAGAATAAAGATCAGATCAAGAGGCTTGAGATAAGAGTAGACCAAAAGTTAGACATGGTCATAAGGTACATGGAGAAGGGTTGTGTAAGATGATATACCCATACTCATGCATCCAGTGCGGTAGAGACTACGAGATAGTCAAAGCCTCTAAGGACTGTGCCCGGGAAGAAGTCTGTGAAGACTGCAACCTTACACTGCAAAGAGTATACACGGTACCCATGGTATCAGTGCCCTTGGGTAGTAAAAGAGATTTCAGTGAGGCCAATAAGAAGTACATGGCTGCCAATGATGGGTCAGAGATGGTACCCATCGGTAACGATCGGGAATATGGCCGTAAGCTAGCACCGAAGAAACAATCATATGATGATATCCCTCGGGAGATCAAACGTAAGCTAGAGGACATTTAATGGCTTATTTAGATATAAATGCGCAGTCTAATGAAGTGAACAATCCTAATGGTAAACCTGCTCCTAAGCAGGATGATACCAGTAAAAAGGATTATAAGATGGTCATGGCCCTCCTTGAGAAAGGTAAGGCCGCACGTAAATCTGTAGATGGCAGTTGGGATAAGTACTGGAGCTTTTATAAAGGAAATCAGTGGGAAGTGAAGCGTCCTTCTTACAAGGCTAGTCCCAATATCAACATCATACGAGCTACAGTACAGACTATACTCCCGATCATGACCGATGCATCCCCAGGTTTTGACGTAGAGCCTCGGGATCCTACTGATTATAAGTTCGCTGATATCCTATCCAAAGCTGTTCAAGTTTGGTGGGAGAGAACCAGTATGCAGCACACTATCGTAGACGTGATCTTTGACAGTTTGATATATGATGCAGCTATCCTTAAGACTTGTTGGGACTCAGAAGCTGAAGAAGGTCTAGGTGACATCACATGCATGGTGGTTGATCCCCGTAATATCTACTTACCTCAGGATGCTGAAGACTTCGATAAGAAATGTGCATGGGTCATCCAAAGACTATACATGTCAGTGGGTGAACTGAAGAGGATGTTCCCGGATAAAGCTGAGGACATCACAGGTACATTCCAGGACAGAGGCGAAGACTCTAAGCAGCCTAAAGAAGAAGCCTATAATGGTGAAGTACTACTGGTAAGTCCTACTGATCGTAAGAGTTCAATAGACTCAGGGGATATGCAGAACCCAGAAGGCTCAGGTAATGATGATAAAGAGGTCATGGTACTTGAATGCTGGTTAGATGATTTCTCTATGGAAGAGTATGAGCTTGAGAATGATGATGGCTCTAAGGAAAAGACTCAAAAGAGGAAGTATCCTACAGGCAAAGTAATAACTGTACTACCGGATAGACGCTTAGTACTACAGACTAAAGCTAACCCGTACAAGGATGGAAAGAAGCCTTTTACTCGCTTCGTTGATACCCTAGTCCCAAGAAAGTTCTGGGGTGAAGGTGAGGTAGAGCCTCTAATAGAGACTCAGAAGCTTATCAATAAGAATATGGCCACGTTAGTTGACTGGATGAACATGATGACTAATCCAGTGTGGATCGTGGACAATGATTCGGGAGTAGATCCCCGGACACTTACTAACCAGGTTGGAGCTATCATCCCTAAGAATAGAGGGAGCATGGTAACCAGGGAACCTGCACCATCTATGCCTCCTCAGATGTTTGAGATGTATGGCCTGTTCCGGCAATTGGCCGATACACAGTCAGGGGTGCATGATGTAACTCAGGGCCGTAAGCCAGCAGGAGTCACAGCAGCGGAAGCAATCAATAGCTTACAGGATGCAGCTCAGACTCGTATCAGATTAAAAGAGCGTAACCTGCAGACCTCCATGACTAAGATGGGATACTTGGTTATAAGCAGAATGATGCAGTATTATTCTACACCAAGGATGCTAAAGATATCCGGAGACACGGAATATCCTCAGTACCTGGAGTTCTTTGTAGAAGAGAAGGAAGACGGATTCGGGTATACTTACCGAGACTATGAGTTTGATGAAGAAACTAAAACATACTATCCTGCTGAGTGGCAGTCTCCGGACGGAACCTCTAAGGGGATGTTTGATATAAGTGTACAAGCTGGTACATCTTTACCATTCATGAAAGAGAAACGTGGTCAGTTAGCCAGGAATCTCTTTCAGGATCAGGTAATAGATGCCGAGGAACTTTTGACTGTATTAGAGTGGCCTCGTAAGGAAGAAGTATTAAGACGTAAACAGGAAGCTGATCAGGCAGCAGCCCAACAGGCACCGCCAGCAGCACCTATGGGTGGAGTGGGGGGCATGTAATGGCATCAGTCATACAACAGACCCCTGAAGCTGATAAGTACTCACAGCAGCCACAGGCAGTGGAGAACCAGATGTCACCACAGAATAAATTTGGATCAGTGATGGGTGAATTCAAGACAGGTAATTTAAAGAGTGGGGCTGGCAACATAGTCACCAATCCTAAACAAGCAAAAGCAATCGCAGTCTCCGAGCAGGGTAGAATCCAAGGAGCACGTGAACGAAAGATGAGGACACAATGATGCAAATAAAACCTGCTGGCGGAATGCCAGCTCCGGCACCAATGGAACAGGGCCCACAGCCTTATCCGAGTATGGATCAAATGCCTGAGATGACAGATACCAATGCCGCCAGTATGGAGGGTGAAGACAACCCGGTCATGCAGGCTCTAAGAACATTAACTCTATACACTTCCGCTGCTGCGAAGCAGGGAGACCCTAAGGCTGACTTACTTATGCAGCATCTAAAGGGGTTCGTAGAGTCTATGTTATCTGAAGGGGGAGCACCTAGTAGTATGGATCCTAATGCTATGGCTCCAGCAGGACTAGGCGGGGAACCGGCACTGGAAGCACCTGCATCTCCTATGGGAGCTCCCGCTGGTGCACCTCCCGCTCCAATGGGGCCCGAGTCAAGTGCAGCTGAAACTCCTATGCCATCCATGGATGCTGGGGCCATTAAACCTGCTTTCAATGCGTTAGAGGCTCCTCCGGAACCTATGATTGCTAAGAAACCTATGAAATCACAGAAGAATCAAACCAGAGTTTTGTTCTAAGGAGGACAGTATGGGTGAAGGTGTATCGTTTTACAAAGGTGGTAGTGAAGGTGATGTCAAGAACCCTAGCTACAGTGTAGTACCTGATCAGCCTAAGACTGAAACAGGTGGACCGTTAGTTGAGAGTGCTGGTGCACAGCCTGAAAGTCACAGTTTCTCGAAAACCAGTCCTTCGTGGGATGCTACCGGTGAAGTACCACGCGGTGGTAAAATGCAGTCACCCACGGACGTTTAATATAAATACCTTAACAGGGGGATACGGGCACCGCATTTAGTTGCGTCCCAGAAGGAGAGATTATTATGCCAGGATATGACCAAGCAGAATCGGACGCCGTAGAAGCACTTGATGGTGGTATGGACATCAACGAGTCACCCGAAGCAGCAGAAGAGACAAGCAGTCAAGAAGAAGTGGCTACTGAAGAGCAGCCTATAGTAGAAGAAGGAGCCGAGCAGGAGTTAGATCCTGCTGCAGCACAACCCTCAGCTGATGATTTTGATTCCGCAGCGTGGACACTCAAATTCAGAGGTAGAGACGTAGTGCCAAGAGATCGGCAGCACCTAGTTAATTTGGCCCAGCAGGGATACCTGTATAGCCAGCGTGCACAGGAGTTAAAAACTCGTGAAGAACAGCTTAACCAACAGTCTACTAAGTATGAGCAATACCAGAAGTTGGCAGAAGCATTCCAAGCGAATCCTGACCTTCAAAAGAAGATCATGGGCTTGTACAATGAATCTATGACGGGACAACAGCAACAACCCGGTCAACCAGATCCAACACAGGCGTTCCAACCTTATGTTCAGAAGATCGATCAGTTGGAGCAGCGTCTACGGTCATATGATGATCGTCAGGCGGACAAGGAATTGCAGAGTGAGATAAAAGGACTCAAGGATAAGTATCCGGACAGTCAATGGGACATACCCAACGAAGCCGGTAGAACTTTTGAGTGGGAAGTATTGAATCATGCACATCAGAATAACTTTAAGACCTTAGAACAGGCCTATCGGGATATGATGTGGGATACAGTACAGACCAGGACAAAGGCGAATACCTTAAAAGCTCAAGCTGAACAGCAACAAAAGCTGCATAAGCAAGGAGTGGTAACTTCCAAGGGTTCCCAGGCCCAAGCTGCAAGACCAATGCCCAATGTGCGGGAGATGAATTATGATCAGATAGCTGCCCAAGTCATGGAAGGAAACCTAAAGTAAGAGGAGAAAAATCATGGCACTCACATATGGTGAAATCAGTGCAATTACTGAGAAGTACTTTATCCCTAAATTAGTGGATAATATTTTTACGTCCAACGTGTTGCTTCAACGCGCACGGAAGAAATTCATGCAGACTCAAGATGGCGGAGAACGCATCATGTGTCCTGTTATGTATGCTACAACTTCAGCCAGTGACTGGTATTCTGGAGCTGACACACTCGATATCACTGCTAACGATCAGATCACATCTGCAGAGTTCGAGTGGAAGCAGGCATATGCCAACATCACCATCACCCGTCTTGATGACCTGAAGAACTCTGGCAAACTTGCCACTGTTAACTTTGTTAAGTCTAAAGTACAGGTTGCTGAGAAGACTCTTGCCGACAAAATTGGTACTGGTCTTTATAACCTTGGTACTGATGCAGACGCTATTGTAGGTCTTCGTCTTGCCATTGATAGCACTGGCACGTATGGTGGTATTGACCGTTCTACTTACACTTGGTGGGCTTCACAGGAAGATTCCAGTACTACTGCTCTTTCTCTCAGCGCTATGCAGGCTCTCTATGGCGATTGCACTATCGGTAACGATAAGCCTTCTGTCATCGTGACTACCCAAGACATTTTTGATGACTACTTCGCTCTTCTTCAGCCTCAACAGCGCTTCCAGGATAGCAATACAGCAAATGCTGGTTTTAACAACTTGCTTTTCCGCGGCGTACCTATTGTTGTTGACAACAAGTGTCCTGCGAGTCACATGTTTATGCTGAATGAGGATTACCTAAAGCTGTACATCCACACCAAAGAGAACTTCAGGTTCGAACCGTTCCAGAAGCCTCTTAACCAGAATGTAAGCTCCGCGAAGATCTACTTCGCTGGTGCTCTTACCTCTTCTAACTGCAGAATGCAGGGTAAGATGAACGCATTAGTGTAAGCTGATGTTTAAGTCATAAGTAAACGCTGGAGTATTACTTGCAGTAGCTTCAGGGTCTACAGCAGTTAAAGCGTACCTATAAACAAAAAGAGTGGATCGGATGTCCGCCGTCCCCCTGGATAGGCGGCATTCGACCCCACTCTATATCCTTCAGGGGGATGTGGTGTCAGAGTATACAAAGATTGATAAAGTAGAGACCGATCAACTAACGATAGATAACTACTTATTCAGGATTGAAGAGTTGAAGAAAGAGGCCGATGAGCTTAAAGAAAGACTTAAGGATACTGTGAAGATGAAACTGCAATATCAGCAGTACATCCCGAGTCCTCCTGTCCCGAAAGAAGCATTATGGGCCCAAGCATGTCAGAATGATAATGTAACTACTAACTCTTTCGCTCAGATGTGGTTGGACCATACTAAAGAGAACTGCGAAAAGAACGATGTAGTGTGTAACTCAGTAATGTCTGAGCATGGCAAGAATGCAGGAAGACCCTGTATAGTTGCTGGAAGTGGACCTAGTCTTAAAAAGAACGCTGATGAGCTCCTAAGGCTCCCAGAATGGATGCCGATAGTATCGTGCCTTCATAACTATGGATTCTTTGAGGATAAGGGCATCAAAGTTGACTATTATGTGAATCTTGACGCAGGCCCGATTACAATTGAAGAGGTCTCTCAAGGTGGGAGAAAAAGTGCCAAGTATTACTGGGGATCGACGAAGGATAAGACTCTCGTTGCAGGTTTAGTGTCAAATCCGGAGCTCATTGAAAAGTGGCAAGGGAAGATTCTGTGGTATAACACATTAGCCCCCTCTCCCGACTTCATTGAGAAGATAAGAGCTATAACGCCTCTTAATGTCTTCTACAATGTGGGAGGAAATACGCTTGGAGCATGCGTTTATCATGCTAGAGCAATTTTGGGGTCTATGCCGATCGCCATGGTAGGAGCTGATTTCAGTTTCGACTATATGCAGAAGTTTCACCCTTTTGACAGTCCTTATGATAAGCAGTATATGGGGCTGGTACCGGCTACTGATATTTATGGCAATAGGGTTTATACCTGGCAGTCATACTATAACTTTAAAGCCTGGTTCGATCATCTGTCTATGGGAGGGAAAGCACAACATCCCATGCACATGATAAACTGTACTGAAGGTGGGATACTAGGAGCCTATGCTGATGGGAACATCCAAAGCATAGAGCAGATGGAGCTGAAGGTCTTTATTGACATGTATCGGCACCATGAGGTCCTAGCTCAGATGATTAAAGAAAATGAAAGACCAACATATTTATTTTAAGTAAGGAGTTAACGATGGCTGTAGAATTTGCTGGGCAACGTACCGTTTTCGGTAACAAAGCGATGGCATTAGGTGATGTAGTTATCACTGGGATCTCTTCTGGTGCGGTACTATTACCTATTGGTAAGATTGATGGAGCTGTTGTTAGTAAGAAAGCTCTTATCGATGGTGAGAACACTTTCTCTGTAGCGTATAACACTGGATCAGCTGCTACCTCTATTGATGGTATGTTATTCATTGGGTCAGCTACCGCCGGAGATTCCTTTTCCGTCATGGCATGGGGCCAGGCATAAGGGAGGCTCAAATGGCTGGGATACACAAAAGACTGGCACTTACACTTTCGAGTGCTGCAACATCCACTGATGGAGTATCTATCAAAGGGTGGAGTAAAATCGCCTTACAGGTACCTGGTTCATACGTAGTTTACGTACAAGGTTCCCAGGACGATGTCACGTACAACAGACTTATGCATTTTACTGTACCAACGGCACCATCGGCATTTTCGAATTACGCTGACTACTTCAGGGTGGACTACAACAGACTTTGTGGCGGTAACGGCATGATAGCTTGTCCACCTGCAGAAGGTCTGAATTATGTAAAATTAGAGGTAGGTACTGCAGCTTCTGCTGACATGACCTGCTATGTTCATGTTTACCAATAATAACTTTCAGGGGGTTCGGTATGGCTCAGAAGTCAACATTGACTAATACAGGCACAGCAGTTTACAACGAAGTAGTAGACGGTGATCATTACACAATTGAACCGGGTGAAAGTATCACTGTACCCCGGCGCAAAGCAGTAGCTATCAGAGGTCAGTACTGCGGGACCCGTAAAGTGACGCTCGTTATGAAGCATATAGGTGACGCTTCAGACGCGCAGTATGTGTGCCAGTTAGACGGCATGGAATTTCAGGATAAGGCGTCTCTTGATGCACATCTTGAGATTCTAAGAGGAAAGACAACTGAAGGAGATACTGGTAAGGTATATGTAGCACCGGACGGTAAGGAATTCAAAAGTAAGGCAGGATTAATGTCATACTTGAGGTCACTCGACAAGAAGGGCGAAGGAAATGACTCCAGCGCAGATACTGGCAACAGTTAGAGCTCAGGTCTATGAGGCTACAGCGGCATTCTATACGGATGCCGAGATTTACTCTTACATGTGGCAGGCAGAGCAAGAGATAGCTAATCAGGTGGTATGTACAGAGGTCAGAGACTCTACGAGCATCTCTTCTGTTACAAATACTGAGTACTATTCGCTTCCTGCTGATGTGCTATATGTTGAAAGAGTAGAATGGAATAATACCAAGCTTAAGAAGATAGACTATCGTGATAGAGACTCCGTCAATGGTGGAGGATACGGTGGTGATCTTGATAAGGGTGATCCTTACTGCTATTATCAGTATGGGTCTCAGATTGGCCTATTCCCGGTACCTCAAGAGGCTAAGACAGTAGCATTACATTATATACAAGAACCAGCACAGATAGTTACCGCATCGTCTGCTTTTACTGTGCCCTCATTCTTTGCTAAGTACATCCCAGACTTTTGTTTGTCAAGGATGTACGCTAAGGATCAGGACGATGGTAGAGCTAAGTTCCATCAGGGACTATGGTCAGGTAACATACTCAGTGCAAAGCAACTGTGGAGTCAACGTCAATTCAAAGATGCACTTCTAGTAGTAAAGGACTCAGACAAGTACCCAGAGACCGAGCTGGGTATGATATAATCGGGGGTATCTCGTGGCATTTCAGCCAAGAACGTATAAGCAACAGATAAGGATACCTCTCTTTGATGGCGGTTTGAACACAAAGTATACCGATGTGTCAATGCCTCTTAATCAGAGTCCGGATCTCCAGAATGTTGTGTTCGATGACTACGGTGCAGTAGCTACTACCCAAGGATTCCAGAAGGTAAATGCCACTGGTATAGCCTCCTCAGCTATTGAAGGACTTCACTCTTATGTAAAAAATAGTGGTGAACGTACACTTCTAGCTGTATGCGATCGTAGCCTCTACTCTGAATCGGGTGGGGTATTCTCACAGGTCACAGGATCAACTAATGTCTATACTGCTGGTGTAGATGTTAAGATTGTCACAGTAAATGACTATGCCTATTTATCAGATGGGTATGCGAATCCATATAAATACAACGGTGGTGAACTTACTACCATAGGAGTCCCAGCACCTACTATAGGTGAAGCCTCTGCTGCAAGTACTGGAGCAGGAGTATTGACTGGATCCTATCGTTATGCACTAACCGGTATCAATGCCTCGGGTAATGAGGGTGAGTATGCTCTGATCACTCCTACCGCCGTCTCCGCTTCATCAGGGCAGCTCACCCTTACTGGTATACCAGTCTCTCCCGCAAGTGCTGGAGTAGATTCTAAGTACCTGTACAGGAACACATCAACTGTTGGCGGGATATATTACCGTGTAACAGCTTTAACAGCTAACCAAACATCTTACGTAGACAATAACGCTGATGCAAACCTGGTAACACTTATGCCGGCCGATAATGGCACGATGCCGAAGTGCAAATACATGGTTGAGTACCGCGGTAGAGTCTATGCAGCCGGTGAATTAGCAAACCCAATGAGACTCTACTACTCAGATGCCTTAGAGCCTGAGACCTGGAAGAGTACTAACTTTGTTGATATCGGTGATGGAGATGGTTTCCCCATATCGGGTATAACTGCTTACGGAAACTCCATAGTGATCCATAAGAACGATGGAAGAGGTCAAGGATCGATATGGTTACTCTATGTTGCAGACTCTACGGGCACAGCTGACTCGAGTAACTGGTATTTGACCAAGTCTCCATCAGCTTATGGGACTCAGAGTGATAAAGCAATGGATTTCTTCAACAATGTGCTATTCTTTCTCAATAAGTCAGGTGGATATGCATTCGCCGGGACAGATATTGCAGAAAGTGCATCACAAGGCTCTAGTGGGAAGTTCGCAGTAGACTCTCATACCTTTGATATTGAGCCAGACGTACTAGCATTCAAGAATTCATACATACACAAGGCAGCAGCGATAAACTTCGAGAATAAGATCTACTTAGCTGCTCCTTACGGCTCTCAAGCGTCCGGAAATAACCGGGTATACATCTATGATTATGTAAGAGCAAGTGCACAGGACAAGAACAATGGTGCATGGAGCTACATGGACGGGGTAGAGGCTAACAACTTCACCATTCATGAAGGTGATCTTCTTTTTGGGTCAGCAAATGATGACGGACTCATTTACAAGATGACTAACGAGTATAACTATGACGATTCTGCCATAGACTCGTATTATTGGACAGCTTCTATCAGTGGGATAGAAGAACATCGTGATTTCACTAAAGTATTTAGACAATTGTTTATCACAGTCTCCTGTACTGGTGATTGGGATATGAATTTGTCATATAAGATGGACTTCAGGGACACAGGAGACACACTTACCACAGTAGACTTAGATGGTGGTGGATCTTTGTGGGGTACCAGTGTTTTGGGTACTAGCACCTGGGGTGGAAGCCTTCAAAAGAAAAAAGTACGTGTTACACTTGTGAATGCAGTAGGTAAATCGATACAGTTCAAATTTGCCACTAATACTGCTGATCAATGGTTTAAAGTACACGAAATTGAGTTATTATACAATCTTAGATCGATGAGGTAAACATGCCGACTCCTGCTACATATTTTACCAGTTCAGCAGCTACCAATACCGGGGCACAGACTACTCCTTTGGATTGGAATGCTCCAACTACTCCTACTACCGAAAGAACTTCGGCTGCTGTAGGTTATCAAGGCGTAGATACGAATGTGACTGATTATGCCTCAAGCATACCTGCCTCTACCAACCAGATACTTGGTAGTAACCAGTATGCCGGTAATACCGGAGGCACTACTCAAGTACAGAATTATAACTATGGGGATAGTATCCCTACGACAGCTACTGTCAGAGATAATACCTATGATGCCGGTGATCAGGTCACTAGGGCACCTGTGGCAGCTCCTGGGGCTCCCAGTGAATTCAACCAGGCTAGAACTTCAGGAGGCCTTGTAGAGCTTCCTAAGGACTCACAGGGCAATACGGCTTATGATCTTCAAAGACAGAGAGTCCAGGCAGATGCCGAGATGGAACGCCAACGGCGTACTGAAGCCATGAATCGTTATCTAGGTGGTCAAGGTCTTGATGATTCAGGTATAGCCTTACAACAGATGAATCAAATGACTCAGCAACTGGGACAGGAGACACAAGCTTCCCTCAGTGATATCACGCAACAGGAACTCGGCTACCAACAGGAACAAATGGCAGCGGAGCAAGAGCATGCGTTCGCCCGGGAAGAAAGAGTTGGTACCCAGCAGTATGAGCAACAGCAATTCGAACGTGATATGGGTCTTAAAGAATCATTCTTTGATCTTGAGTCTCAAGGACAGTACCAACAATATCAACAACAGCTTAGAGCCTTCGAAGAGACTCAGTATCAGTATGATATCGCCACAGGACTTGAGAAACAACGTCTCGGGCAGGACCTTGTTATGCAGGAAAGAGCACTCAATGCTACTGCTGATACGTTAAGGGCTAATCTGGCCAGTACTGAGAAGTTGGCATACATGCAAAGTGCAGAGTCAGCACGTCAGTTTGATGCTGGTCTCATGATGGATGCCGAATTGGCCTCAGCAGAGTTAGCATTCAGGCAAGAAGAACTGGGTAAGACTCTATCCCTTGAAGACAGCAAGATGTACAATCAGATGCAAGTTGATCTGGCTAAGTTCGAAGAGACTAAGTATCAATTTGATGCAGCTCAAGGCTTAGAGAAAGAACAGCTGTACCAGGATATGATGATAGCCCGTAATCAACTTCAAGAATCTACCAATCAGCTTACTATGAAGATTGATGCTGATACTAAGCTCGAACATCAGAAAGCTGTAGACCAATACTTCCTGAATATACAAGGTGTAGAGGGTCAGAGAGCTATGGCTCTATTAAACACCCGTCTCGAGGTAGGTCTAAAGAATCTTGATGGTACGATAGCTGAACAAGCAGAGATCAATAAGATACATCGTGAAAGATATTACAATATGGGTGTAAGTGGACAAGAGTTATCTACGGATGAGTTATCTCTTCTTCAGAAAACGGACCCAGCAGCTTATGATGCTTATATGGGCGGTAAAGCCGGTGAGGCTCTAGCAAACGTAGAGGCTAGAGCATTCCAGAGTCAGCAATTCCTGGATGCAGCCATCATGAACCTTGCAGAATATAAGGGTGATGAGTTTACTAAGAGACTAAATGCTCTATACCAGGAGTTAGGTCTTGAATTGCCTGGTGGTACTGCAGCAGCTCCGGCCGGTGCCAGGACAATAGGTGTCACGCCAGTAATCACAGCAAATCCTCCTCCTCTAGTAGGTATGTCTCCTACTACTGGGTATACAACTGATAATGCCACTAGGTCTACTTTAAGTGACCGGTTAAGTGGTGCAACAGTCCCAGAGGGTATGATGTTAGTACCAGATAAATCAGCATATGCCCCGGATGGTGGATATATGCTTGAACAAGTTGAAACGGGTGGTACTCAGATAGATGAAACCTCAGGGATACCGATCACTGTTGACTTGTATCAAGGTCAGACAGATGGTTACTATGCCGGGAACGCTCTTAATGACTCCATATCCAGACGTCCACAAGGCGTTCCAGTGGAACAGGTAGTTGGTGCCCATTATCGTATAAATGGATGGCCTGATACACTTACTGATCCAATAGATGCCCCTAATCAGCCTCATGATAAAGATATCTCATCTGATGAGTTTGCTAGCATGGTAGCTGCCAGGGACATTGTTACCTCAAATCCATCCTCAATCAGATTCGTAACATTGGATGAACTTGAGGGTTTAACTAATGCAGAAAGAACAGCCCTTCAAGGTAGTGTAGTGTTGCTATCCGATGACATGGGTAATAGAGGATTCTCTCCTATGTACATCGTACGTGGCGGTGAAGGGGAGATATTCACAGTGAACCTTGAAAATGGCGTAGGCTATACAAGATAAGGAGTAAATCATGGAAGCATTAGGAGCTGTACTAGCAGTACTCGGGTGGTTAGCTAACACTTATACTGACTCACAGGAAAGGAAGAGTGTTGAAGAGTATAACAAGAAGCAGCTGGCCCAGGATGCTGAAACACTTGACCTTCAAAAAGGTTATAAATCAAGAGAAGAAGCAAGAGCAAGAAGAACAGCTCTAGGTAACGCTATACATTCAAGGGCACCTCTTAATATGCCCATAGAGTCTCCGGACTATCCGGATCCCATGGATCCATATAAGAAACCTGAATGGATGGACACTACCCGTGGTTTAGTGGATGCAGCACAGTTATTTGGTGGGGCACTTAACTCTCCTAGTGGCTCATCAAGCATTGGATCATCATCGGGTTCTAGTTCCTACGGGAATGATATGAACCTTAATTATACAGGAAAAAGAAACTCGAACCTTTATGCGTAAGAGGTAAATCATGGCAATAATGGACAGAAGTAATGATATTAGACGCAGAGTCTTGGAGAATAGGCTTAAGGGCGAAGATGCTTCTTTTTATGGTAGCTATCAACCGGAAGCACTCAACCTGGAAGGGATGGGCGGAGAGCCAGCCTCTACCGTACCGGCTTACGAAGGTGCACAGCCTCCTTCTATACCCGCTCCCCCGGATGAGTCGATCTATAATCTAGTTGATCAGATAAAGGACAAACCCCAAGCTCCAGAAGCTCCTACAGATGGTGGATCAGATAACTGGGCTAAGACCCAAGGTGACAGCTTACGGGATAGAGGTGTAGATCCTTCAGGTTTATTCTTTGGTCTTTTAGCAGCAGCTGAGGCTATTGCTAATAAAGGTAAATCCAGTAATACTGTAGAGTTTGCTGATCGGTACAAGCAGGGGATGCAAGACCAACAGACCAGGAAGATACAAAATGCTCAGTTGGGTGAAGCAGAGGAAGAAGCTAGGGGAAGAGCCCGGGAACGTCAGTTGCAGAAAGAGTTCAGATCCGGAATATCTAGTCTAGATCCTAATGCACCTACATATGAGAGTGAAGTACGTAGCTTGTATGGTAAGTATTACCCAGAGAAGAGTGCTGCTGCATTGCTCAGTAAGACTAATTCTGCAACCCCACTCACCGAGCAAGAAGCACAACTTATAAGCTTTAGTGATCGGTTTACTGGTCCAGAAAAAGCAGCATTAATCGCCAGAGCAGCCTTTGATCCAGAAGGTGTACGTAAATTGATCTATAAGACTGGTAAATCCTTCGAAGAGACCATGGCTGAGGCTATGATGATGACTCAGGGTAGGGCTGATATACAAGAAGGAGTGGTAACTAGAAAAGAAGATCGTAAGAAAGCTGCAGATGCTCAAGCAGCGGCTGGAAGCTTAGAAGCATTTATAAAGGCTTCTGAGGCATCTCCTGCTAAGGGTAAGCTTCAAGGTCTAGGGACTAACCTAGCAGCTATAGTAGGTGCTGATCCAAACGCAAAAATTATGATGGATATGCGTGGGGCTTTAGCTGGTACATTAGCTAAGGCTTTTGGAGACTCCGGAAGATTATCTGATTTTGATATCAGGAGAGTACAGGGTATGGCCCCTTCTGTGTATGATACCCCAGAGGAACGCCAGATCAAGGTTACTCTTCTTAAAGCTTTGGTAGACAAAACATTATCAGCTGGCCAAGTTTCGGATATGATTGAGACTGCTTTTGGTGGCGGGGTAATTATACCAGAAGTGACTAGCCAGTTTGAGTATGAAAACCTGGCACCTGGGCAGAAGTATAGAGATTCTGATGGACAAATAAGAATGAAGGGTGAGTAAAAATGGCTTGGAAACCACCGGAAACAGACAAAATTCTAATAGGTGACACAGAGGGTTGGTCTCCTCCAGAGAAAGACTTAGTAGCGTCTGATCCTCTAACAATCTACAGACCAGATAAACCTGATCTTAGGACTACCTTTAAGGATAATGTAACCATCACGCCACAGTCTACAGGTTCCATTGCTATGGGACCTCCTATAGAGAATGAACCTAAGAAACCTGGAATACTTGGGACTATTGGAAATGTAGCGGGTAATTTTGCATCAGAGACTGGTAAGTTTATTGGGGGCACAGTAAAGGAGCCTGCAGGGACGCTCAGGGCGTTGGCAGAGGGTGCTTATGAAGCATCCCCCGGTGTAATAGAGCCCAAGTCAAAGTGGCAACAAAATCTGGGAAGTATAGTCGATCTTCTTAGTGCTGACCCTAAATATAGGCAAAATTTAATGGAGAAGGGCCCACTTCCTGAAGGTAAACGCAATCTTGCAGGGTTAATGGAGGATATAACAAGTACCAAGCATGATTATGCTACTCCATATGAACCCAAGACAGAGCAGGAAGCTCGGGCTAAGGGAGTTGGGGAGTTCGGTCATAGATTAGGGCAGTCTGCAGCACTGATGGCCACTGCACCTGGAGTAGCAGGCACCGGTCTTCTAGCTGGTGGAACAAATCTAGCTATTCAAAGCACTGCAGCCTCTATCCCTTATGCTGTACAAGCTCTTGATGAGGGGGGTTCTAAAGAAGCTTTGAATGAGTGGGGTACTGGTCTTGGTATCGATTTTGTATTAGCAGCTCTTACTAAAGGGGGTTCTAAATTAGTGACTCCTACATATATGCGTTCACTTAAGAAAACGCTTAAGAAAACTACTGCTAATAAGTCTTTCCGTGATGCAATGAAAAAAGCATCCCACGAAGTTGGTTTGGATGTGGGTAAGGATAATATGCCTCTTGTGAAGTCTATTGAGGACATGCTCAGTGTTACAGATCAGTCTTATAAAACTATCATTGAAGTGGCTACAGAAGATCTAAGTAAAGAGGGTTTAGCCGGCTTTGATATCAGTAATGCATTAGGGGCAGCATCAGATAACTTACAGGGTATCCAAGGCAGGCGTCTTGGGGATGCCACTTCCGTACAAAATACAGTCAATAAAATTAATAATAATATAAAAGCTCTAGCCCCTGATGGTGTACTTGATTTCGGAGAGCTTCAGACTTTGCAGCGCCAACTCAATCAGGAGTTAGCTTTCGAGCAGAACACGACCCTTAAAACGGTGTACGAGGAGTATATGAGGCAAATTGATTTTGCTATGTATCCTCGACTAAATAGAAGCTCTGATCCTAGTGTTATTTGTGATGCAGTAAATTTGGAACGCATAAGACAACTGGAACGGGTGATGTTCGAGAATATGCCTAAAGAAGTTGCTAATAAGAAACTTGCCCAAAAGGCTTGGAGTATAGCTAAACCAGTAATGAAAATAGGTGGGGCAGGAGCTGGTGGGTATGGAGTACTTAGGATATTATCTGGACTTGGAGACTAAATGACTTACACAGGTATTGCATACTATCCGTTCACTAATACAACCGTAAGAGATGCATATAAGATAAATGCAGCTCTGACAGGCCTAGCTTCCTGTATAGCGGAAGGTGCCGGTGCAACTGGAGACCAGGGTGATACAGGTGCCCAAGGTGAGACCGGTTCTGGTATCAACGGGGCTACTGGGCTTCAAGGAGAGACTGGATCTCAAGGAGAGACCGGTACAGGCGTACAAGGTGAGACAGGACTTCAAGGAGACACAGGATCCCAAGGAGAGACAGGTAGTCAAGGTGACCAGGGAGATACAGGACTTCAAGGATCTAAAGGAGATACAGGATCACAGGGCGATACCGGCGTAGCCGGAGTGCAAGGTGACCAGGGGGATACAGGACTTCAAGGATCTAAAGGAGATACAGGACTTCAAGGTGAAACGGGTGTAGATGGTCTTCGAGGTGATACTGGCATAGGGGGGACGATAGCAGAGTATTCCTATCAGTTTTTTTCGGATCAACTGGATTATCCTTTTAGCTCTGACTGGGCTATTACGGACTACGCAGTAATGGGTGCTGATACTCTTAATCCAGCCTTGTTCGTCAGGAATTTTGATGATACTTTAGAAGAGGGTGTAGGGTTTTCTCTTGAACTACCTCCAGAGAAATCAAATTTAAGAATATCCATTAGAGCTAGAGCTGTAACACCTCCTTTTCCTATGTTCCCTTGGGGGGTTGTACTAAAGCTATATAATCGAGATATCCCTGACAATGCAGCTGTTGGGTCATGGAGTGCTGGAGTAACACTTACGACGCTATTGGTAACACCTATACATACTTATTTCCAGTATTATTCACAGACATTAACATATGCCACTTTAGGCTTAACTGCTGGTACTGTAACTCAATTTCAGTTAACTAGAAATGGTGCAGATGGCAACGATACTTTAATAGGAGACTGGGCATTACTAGAAGTATTGATCCAACTGTCCTAAGGAAACATTATGGCTATAAATTTTCCAGTTACTGCGGGAACAGCAAATTTGGTGCAGTATGAGGATGTCCCTTCCTTTTATACTGTTCCATTTTCCATCTCTTTTTGGTTGAGAATGAATGCTCAGCAATCACAGGGGGGATGGGTAATAGGATTTGCTAGGCTAGGGTCTTTTACTAACTATTATTCATACGTTCTTCATACCTATTCTGGTGGTGGGGCAACTTTACCAATTTTTCATTTCATTGATGCAGCTGGAAGTTGGCATCAAGTTGATGGTAAAATCATGGATTACATAAATACCTGGTATCACCATACTATAACGGTAAACTCTTCTTATGACCTTAAATTCTATACCAATGGTGCTTTACTGAATACAAATACATCTCCGACATCTTTAAACACAGATTCAACATCAGGATTTGGGCTGAGGATTGGAACAGACGGAGCGGACTGGTCCCAATTTAATGGCCAGCATGCTGATTTCAGATTTTATAACATAGAGCTTCTTCAACCTGAAATTAGTGCAATTTACCTTGGCAGAGGTCGAGACAATATTAATAATAATCTAATAACTAGATGGACATTTAGCGAAGGGTATCCTGGTCAGGCCATGTCGGGTGCCGGATCAATAAAAGATATGATGGGGAATAGGAATGGAAATGTATATGGCTCTCCGGAGTACTATCAGGAGAGTTTCCTTTTTAAAAGACGAAGAACACGTTATGCCTATAAATAATAACAATGAATTTAGATTTTTAAATAAGGAGGCAGCACTGTGTCTAGAGTAGTCTTATACACACCTGGATTTGAAGCTCGTTTCACAGGTATTCAGAATAGAGTGTACCAATATTTTCCTAGAGCACATACTCCGGATTACTTAGGAGTGACGGGTGACTTAGGAGTGACGGGTGCCATTATCAACCCCATTATTCCCGGAGCTACAGGAGTAGACAGTAAGTACTGGAAAATAGATCCTGTAGGAGAAACCGGTATCCTTGAGATGACCTCAGAAGAGAAAACCACATGTTTTAATGCTACTACTGCAGGGGTAGGTAATAATCTTGTTAAAAGCTATTCAGACAACACACTTATGACGGAAACATGGTATAACAAAGATAATGGAGACGAGACCTATTCAGGAAAAGTGTCAGAGACTGTGTACAACTATTCTAAAAATAAGATAATAAACAAAAT
>Ga0163203_1000105_pt1 | contig 21727 bp, 17 predicted proteins | sample PL_2010_330m_FD_113534 | JGI IMG/M metagenome (GOLD analysis project Ga0163203, IMG submission 113534) | Freshwater microbial communities from Powell Lake, British Columbia, Canada to study Microbial Dark Matter (Phase II) - PL_2010_330m | ecosystem: Environmental > Aquatic > Freshwater > Lake ... | reverse complement strand
GGATCCCCGTGTTATGAACTCAGTATACGATGGGTACATTGTGGATGCCGTGTTCGATGATCTCGTCGCTCTGGATCCGGAGACACTCGCACCCATCCCGTGCGTCGCCAAGTCGTGGGAAGTAGCCGAGGATGGCTCGTCAACGACCTTCTACCTCAATGAAGGGATCAAGTTTCACAATGGCGAGGATCTCACTGCAGAGGACGTAGCCTATACTTTCAACTGGATCATCGATCCGGCGAACGGCTCCCCAAACGCCTCAGAGTATGAGTGGATGCAGGAAGCTGTCGTGATCGATGACTATACCGTGAAGATTCTTAACAAACCCGACTGGACGCCGTACTGTCCCGGCATTGTCAGCGAGTCGGCCGCAGTTGTGCCCAAAGACACGTGTGAGGAGATGGGCCCTGAGGCGTTCAACTTGAATCCGGTCGGAAGTGGGGCGTACAAATTCGTTGAGTGGGTAGCGAGTGATCACATAACACTGGAGCGAAACGAAGACTATTGGCTCGTCTATCCCAACCTCGACAAGATCGTCTTCCGGCCGATCCCCAATTTGGCTACCATGATGCTCGAGCTGGAAGCAGGTGGAATAGACATTGTTGACATGATGCCCGCGCAGGACGTCTCGCGTTTTCAGGCTGACCCCAACGTAGAGGTCCAACAGGTTCCAAGCCTTACCTACTTCCACATCGGCTTCAACCATTCGCATCTTCCAAGCAGTGATGTCCGCTTCCGTAAGGCGTGTGGCATGTCGATGGATATGGATGCCGCGATCTTCTCCATCTTCCAGGGATTGACCGGTGTGAGAGCGTACGGGGTTACGCCCGCTGCGTTGTGGGCGAACGACCGCGAGTACTTGCAGGCCAACGCCATCAAGGAGAACGATGAGGAAGCCGTACGGCTCTTCAATGAGCTCAAGGCCGAAGGCATCATCCCCGAGAACTTTAAGACGACGATTTACTGTCCGCTTGACCCACGCCGCGTGCAGCTGTCGACGATCCTTGCAACCAACCTCCAGGAGAACGGTATCAATGCTCAGGTGCAGCCGCTCGATTGGGGGCCGTTGCTTGACTTGCTCTATCGCAGCGAGGCCGACCTGCTCGGAGAAGACTTCGAAATCTACGTGATGGGATGGTCTGGTGGTCCCGATCCGGACAACTTTATCTACTACCTGTTCACGACGGAGAACGCGGTCGTCGGGACGGCGAACAACTTCTCCTGGTATTCAAACCCCGAGGTGGATCGGCTGGTCAAAGAGGCGGCGACCTGCCCAGGGTGCGATCAAGTAACAAGAGAGGCCCTGTATGTCGAGGCCCAACGAATAGCCTTCGTAGAAGACTACGCTGACATGACGGGTTATCACTATATCGAGACACAGGGCGTGCGCACACGGGTGCATGACTACCACTTAGACGCACTCGGCGACATTGAACTCTGCGGCCCGTCGAATAACGTGTGGGTTGACGAATAGGTCATCCCTTCATGAATCCAGAAGCCTGGGCTTGCGATCCTTCGCAGGTCCGGGCTTTCCTTATATTAAGGTAATTGAGGTAACTACAAAGATATGTTTGCCTATGCCGTGCGGAGGGTATTACAGCTTGTTTTGGTCCTATTCGGACTGACGCTTCTTCTGTTCGTCTTACTAAAGACGATGCCGGGTGATCCAGCCCGAATCATGGCCGGGCTTGGGGCCACCCCAGAGAGCATAGAGGTGCTTCGGCACCGGCTTGGCCTGTACGACCCCCTCTATGTGCAATACTGGCGCCTGACCAGCGGACTGGTCAACGGGCAGCTGCAGGCGATGACCTACCATAAGCCCGTGTGGACGGTGATCATGGAGCGACTTCCGGCCACGGTAGAACTGGGGGTTGCCGCGGTGATCCTCGCGCTTTTTGTCTCGATCCCCGCTGGACTCCTGTCGGCAATTTATCGGAACTCTCCGCTGGACTACGGCGTGACTACGGCTGCTTTGATCGGAATTTCTATTCCTGTGTTCTGGTTGGCATTAATGTTGATGATGGTCTTTGGCGTGATCTTGCATATCCTCCCGGTTTCGGGAAGGGGCGAGACGCTTTTGGGGTGGTCATTTCTTACCGTCGATGGCTTTCGACACTTGATCATTCCATCAGTGGCTCTGTCATCGGTGCTGATGGCGCTCAATGCCCGTCTGACCCGGGCGAGCATGCTCGAGGTGATGCGTCAAGAATATATCGATACAGCACGCGCTAAGGGATTACGAGAAAGCGTGGTGCTCATCAAACATGCATTCCGAAACGCACTAGCGCCTCTAGTCACAAACATTGGGCTCCAGGTCGGCACGATCTTCGCCGGAGCGGTACTTACCGAGACGACGACCGCCTGGCCCGGGATTGGACGGTTAGTTGTAGATTCGATCCTGCGGCGTGACCAGTCGGTTGTGTTTGGAGTTGCCCTATTTATGGCCACCTGCTACTTGATCTCCTACCTTTTCGTGGACCTGTTGTATGCGTACATTGACCCAAGGATCACCTATGACTGAGAACAACAGAAACGCGTTATTGCGAGATTATCTTTTGTCCCTTCTTCTTCCAGGTCTTGGTCATATCGCCCGTGGGTGGTGGCGGAAGGGGTTGTTATTCTGGGCCTTTCTAACTGCCCAGGGTGGAGTCCTTTACCTTGCCGTACTGCGAGGACGATTGGCTTGGCTTGCCTGTTCGGCTAGTAAGAGCCCGTCGCAGTACTGGTTCTCGACCATCTTGCTGTTCCTCTTTTTCGCACTCCTTTGGCTGTGGGCGTTCTTCGACCTGCACCGATTGACCCGCGCGAGCAACGTGGAGACCTTTGTGCAAGGATACTGGCAGATTGTTGCAAAACGGTTCTCCAAAGATCCTAAAGGATTGGTCGGTCTGGCAGTAATCCTGATTGTCTTCTATGTGGCAATCTTTGCTCCATTCTTTGCGCACGGCAACGCCCTCTCAATGGATCTTGTGAACTTCCTTGACCCACCCTCAGCGGAGCACCCACTGGGGCTGGATAACTTTGGCCGGGACGTCCTGGACCGAATGATCTTTGGCTCTCGCGTCGCGCTAGGGATCGGGGCGGGTGCCACCCTTCTTAATATGGTCTTCGGCGGCTTCCTTGGTTTGATTGCGGGATACTTTCGCGCCGTGCCCGATGCAGTGATCATGCGGGTTCTTGAGATCGTCAATTCAATCCCTTTCCTTGTACTGGTCCTCCTGATTGTGAGCCTGTGGGAAGCGGGCGTACTCACACTTATTATCGTTCTGGGTGTCTTTGGGTTGCAGCCGGCACGGATTATCCGCAGCGAAGTCCTCTCTGTGCGGGAGAAGGACTACATTCTAGCAGCCAGGGCAGTTGGTGCGCCAACCCTTCGGATTATTGTTCGTCACGTGTTGCCAAACGCGATCGCCTCGCTCCTTGTCGTTACAACGATGATGGTTGGGGTGAACATCATCGTTGTCGCGGGCTTAAGCTTCTTGGGGTTTGGAGTAAGGCCACCGATCCCATCGTGGGGGGCGATGCTCCAGCAGGCACAGGAGTTCATGCGCACCGCGTGGTGGATGGCGGTCTATCCAGGTTTATCCATCCTCGTTACCGTCTTCGGATTCAACATCCTAGGCGATAGCCTTCGTGACGTACTCGACCCACGACTCAAGTAGAGCAAATACGAATTGAGTAGATCCCTAAACGGTTAGCCCCGAAGATATCGGTGAAGACGCGATCTCCTACCATTATTGCTTCCTTGGGCGAAGCATCCAGTTTGTCTAACAGCAAGAGGAAGCCGCTCCTCGCAGGTTTGCCGGCTCGATGGACCAAGGGATAATCTTCTGCGAGATGTTCAATTGACTGATTGTTACCAATATGCCGCCGATTCGTTAGTATTCCAACGTGAAATCCCATACCTTTTAGAGAGCCTAGAAGGGTAAAAACCTGTGCTTCAAGCCGAGTTGACTTTCGGGGGCCAAGGGTATTATCAAGATCAAATATGATTGCCCGTTTTCCACTACGTAGTAGACGTTCGTAATCAATCTGGAAGATCGAGGATACAACTTCATGTGGCTTTAGAATCTTCATTCGCTTCTTCCTCCAACACCTCACCTATCAATGTGCCCGATTGCCGCAGGCGCTTCGTAAGAAACAAAAACTCATCCTTCATACCAGGAGAAACGTACACCTTAAAATACGCCTTTCCATTACGCACGCGGTAATCGCGTCTTACGTTTGCCATGCCATCGTACGCACTTAGAATGGCGTCAATGAAATGAACCTCGGATTCGTGTGTATTTACCCAAAAAACCGTTGCATCTTGGTTCATGGGAATCATCTAAGGCACGCCTGTGACAGCACTGCGATTGACTTCCGAAGCGCGAGCTCTGGATCAATGCCTTTTTCCCAACTTACAGCAAGGGCTGCGGGGTCATTCGCGTCGATGGCTGCAATTGCTTCATGCGCTCCCTCAATAAGGTATGGGCGCAGAGAACGATGATTCTGGGCACGATCCCAAGGACAACCATCCTCTGCTCGCAAACGTTCAACTAATTTCGTCAACTGCTCAAAAGTACTACGGCTCATTGTTGAGTGTCGTTTGATGTTTCCTGTGAAGTGCTTGGCGCAGCACTACTGGAAGAAGTCTGTACCTTATCCACAGATGGAGTTACGATACTAGAAGGCGTCTGCACTGTGTCTTCGGAAATCGATGGCTCTGGTAATTCACCGCCAGCTTGTAGCAAGAGCGCTGCTACATCCTCCGCATGATAAGAGCGATCTATGCTTATGATCTGTTCTAGCTTTTCTCTAGCATCCCGCAGATTTCCCTGGACAAGGTAGATTTGCGCTAGCTTAAGCAGGGAGTCAAGTCCTGAAACTGAAAGCGGCTTGCCCTGACCAACCTGGGTTTGGTCAATCTCGATGATTCTGTTGTAGATACTTATTTTGGCTGAGCCATTAGCCGCGTAATCGATCGCTTTCTTCAGATAGTCGATGGCCGTATCGTACTCGGTTCGCCATTTGTATGCCTCTGCAATTTTCTCATATGCTTCAACCAAATCTGGACTAGCTTCGATAATTGCTGCATATTGCTTAATTACTGCACTCCACATATATTGGTCTGCATAAATATCGGCAAGCTTGAAGCGCATCGTAATGTCATCAGGATCATACTTGATGATCTCTTCCCCTACCCTCTGTTTTAGGGTGTTGTCAAAGCTACGTGAAAATGCAGTCTGATATTCCTCAATTGCTCCTTTTGTATCTCCCTGCCGCATGAGAAGATCTCCCATGCCCTCATATGCTTCAGCTTTGTATGGAGAACGAACTACTGCGTCGTGAAATGCCCGTTTCGCTTGGTCGAATTCGCCTATTGCAAGCTCCACTCTCCCTAGCTTGATGTAAAGATCTGCTGAGCCGCTACTAGTAAGCGCTTTCTCATATTGCTTTCTTGCAGTTTCGTGATAAGCGCTGATCGTATCGGGAAGCTGCCGCAACTGAGTCTCTTCTTCCGGTGTACGCTCAGGCTTCTCCTCGAGCGCGTCACGCTCATTGACTGCCAGTATCATTCTTGCATATGCAAGATCTCCCAGCCCTATGCTTAGAGCAAGGTTATCTGGATCGATGTCTTCAATTGCTACAAGCTGCTTTTCAGCCTCATCAAGTTGCTGAAGAGCAAGGTAAGCACTAGAGAGCTTAGTCATTACGGCCAGGTCCTTTGGCTGAAGTTCCAGTGCTTCTTGATACTGCTCAGCAGCTCTGCGGTAATTCTTATTGTCCATGGCTACATCCCCTGAACCTATGTACGCCGGGATATAGCCAGGGTCTTTGGTGATCGCTTCCTCGAATCGCATATCAGCACTGATGGGGTTTCCCTGTTCTACAAGAAGCTTACCATAACGGTAAATTGCACCCACATTATCTGGGTCAAGTGCAAGAATCCGATCTAGCAAGCCCTTATCGGCTTCTACGTCTTCCAAGGTCTCCAGGTAGAGGGACAGTGCTTCTTGTTTGTAGCTATCGATTTGCTGAGTCAGCTCCTCGATTTGTTCTATTTCTTCTTCAGTTTTCTCCTCTTTCTTTTCAAGATCGGCTTTCTTACCGGCAACCGTCACCATCTTGGACTCGTAAATGCGGCCAATGTAGTAAGGAAGGTACGAATCACCCGACAAACCCTGCTCTTTTATTCGTTCAAGCTCAGCTAACCCAAGTTCGGTATCTTCCTGTTGCTGCAAGTAAGCATTTACCAACGGAAGGTTGATCTTTATGTCAGCTTGCGATAGTGTCTCTTGGTACCAATCGTTGAATCGTTCGCTCGAAATCCCCGCAATGTAATCATCACGGACTTGGTCTTTTACTTCTTCCAATGTAGGTTTATTAGTTGCTTTGCGGTCAACAAGCTGAATGATATGGTAACCAAAATCGGTCTTCACTGGCTTACTGATTTCTCCTTTTTCCAACGCAAAGGCCGCTTCTTCAAACTCAGCAACCATCTTCCCGCGCGCGAACCAACCGAGATCACCACCTTCATCTGCCGTACCCGTATCAGTTGAGTATTCCTTAGCTAGTTCAGCAAAGCTCTCCCCTGCGGTCAATTTCCCCAGTATTTCGTCTGCTGTTTCTTCATCCTGGACTAGGATGTGTGACGCACGGATCTCTTCCTCCGTTTCATAGGTCGAAATATTGTCCTCGAAGTAAGAGCGAAGTTCCTCTTCTGTTGGTTCCATACTGCCAACAACACGTTCACGCAAAGCCTCATTGCGCAACTGATCCTCTATACTATTTCGGAATGCCGCCTTATACTCATCGAGGGTTTTCCCTTGGTTTTCCAGGATGGAAGCGAGCTGGTCTTCGCTGATATCGTATCTTTCAAGAAGAGAATTGTATTCGGAGGTATACTGTGAATCTATCTTTGCCTTGGAAATCTTAATGCTATGGTGCTCCACCCCTTGATCTAACAGAACCTTGCGGATCAAATTCTGCATTGCAGAAGCCTGCACTTGAATGTGAAGCAACTCGCCACTTGCACCTGCCAGAATCGCGCTTATGTCTTGGCCCATCTGTTTGTAGTACTCTTCATATTGATTGAATAGGTCTGTTGAAGCCTGCTCGAATGCCGTACTGGAGATCGCCGTTCCGTTTACTGTAGCAGGTACCTGCGCTTCGTAGTCCCCAGGAGACGCGCTTTTCGTTCCTCCAAAGCGTTGCAGAGAGTAAAGAGCTACACTTCCTACAAAAAAAGCTACGACAATAGCCCAGATAATCACTTTTCGGTACCGCGCAAAGAAACGTTCCATTCCTAAATCACTCCTTCAAATAGGGATCAAAATCCACTAATACTACCTAGATTCGAGCAGATGAACAAGGACACGTATCTGCCAGACTGCTAGCATCACTTCATAGAGAGGAGGTGATTAATCTCTGCAGTGGGTAACGCGGGCGAATCTCAAAACAGATTGCAGTTCTCTCTTCTTCCTCTACAAGAACAGTATGGAAAGCGGGCATGAAGTAGAGATCCACTCCACTTGGAGCCATGTATCCACGGGCAATGGCAATAGCTTTCACAGCCTGGTTTACTGCACGTGGACCAATGACTTGGAGTTGCACTTCCCCATACTGGCGGATGCTATTGGCAATGGCTCCCGCGCTTGCCTTGGGATTAGATTTGGATGACAGTCTTAGCATCTCCATCCTTCCTCCTCTAGCATATCCTTATCTGGCGTTCTCTGTAAACTGCGTCTGACGGATTACATTAACCTTGATTTCTCCGGGATAATTCAGCTCCTCTTCAATGGTCCGAGCAATATCGTAGGCAAGTTTTGCCGCTACTTCGTCACTTGCTCGTTCTGGCTGTACCATTATTCTCACTTGGCGGCCGGCTTGCAGTGCATAAGCTGTTTGTACGGCAGGAAATGATTGGCAGATTCTCTCCAGTTCGTGCAACCGTTCAATATAACGATCAAACGTCTCTCGCCTGGCTCCTGGTCGTGCTGCCGACAGAGTATCCGCTGCCTGAATTATGACATCAAGGATCCCATTGCTTTCGATATCCTCATGGTGGGCTGCGATAGCATGCACTACTTCCTTGCTTTCACCATAACGACGGGCAAGATCGGCACCTATTAGAGCGTGTGGCCCATCTACATCGTGATCAACTGCTTTTCCTATATCGTGCAGGAGACCAGCTCGTTTAGCGCTTGACGCATCAAGCCCTAGTTCATCGGCAATCATCTTCGCAATCCAACTCACTTCCAAAGAATGGGACAGTTGATTCTGACCATAGCTTGTTCGATACCGCAGCCTTCCAAGCAACGCGGCGAGCTCGGGATGCAGGTCAATACCTAAATCGAATGCTGCTTTCTTCCCCTCGTCTTGGACGTGTTCAGCTAGCTGCGCTTTGGCTCGCTGCACCTTCTCTTCAATCTGTGCAGGATGAATACGTCCATCCTCAATCAAGCGCACAAGTGCAATTCTTGCCGTCTCGCGCCTTAGCGGATGGAAGCTTGACAGAATTACCATTTCAGGGGTATCATCTATCAGTAGTTCCACTCCGGTCAGTGCCTCAAAAGTCTTTATGTTCCGTCCTTCACGACCAATAATCCTTCCTTTGAAGTCTTCAGAAGGAAGTGGAACGGAACGAACTGCATTCTCCTCAATGTATTCGGCCGCATAACGCTGAACAGCAGTGGCAATGATCTTTGCCGCTCGTTGCTTAGCTTCTTCTTTGCTCCTTTGCTCAATTTCCCTCACTTTGAGGGAAAAAAAACGCTGTGATTCAGCTTCAACGAGCTTCAGTAGATGTGCCCGTGCCTTCTCCTGGTTCCAATTAGCAACTGTCTCTAGATGTGCCTTTTCTTCTGAAAGTAGTTTAGCTCCAACCTTCTTCAATTGCTCTAATTCTTCCTCGTCTTGCCGCAAGGAATCTTCTATCTTTTCAAGATAATTTGACTTTTTTCCGAGGCGGTCTTCCTTTCGCAAGATACGCTCCTCCATCCGAACTAGTTCTTCATCTCGTCTTTTCGCTCGTGCCTCCTGTTTCTCTCCCAACTCCTGGATCCTTTGCCGTGCTTCAAGCAATTTCTCATTCTTCAGCTGTTCCGCTTCTTCCTGTGCTGCGGCAAGCAGTTTCTCTACTCGCTTACCTCGATTGATACTTCCAATCATGTATCCCATGGCAATTGCAGCAATCAAAGCCATTGTGCTACCGATATATCCAATAAGCATTAGCTGTCACTTCCTTTTCCCATAGAAGTAGATGCGCTTTACCTCGCTGGTATTATAACCGGTTCGCTCGATCCGCGTGCAAAGCTGCCGGAAGAAAGAGAAGGCTGAAGACTAGGCTAGAGCCGATACCAAGAAGTGCTGAGATACCAAGAAATCGCAATCCCGGGGTGCGTGCCAGAAACAAGCTCGCAAACACAAGCATAGTTGTGAGGGAAGTAACGATAACGGCGACTGCTGTTTGTGTTTCTGCGCGCTCGATTGCACCCTTTGGTTGAATCGAACGCTCCTCTAAGTAACGGTGAAGAATGTGAATTCCATTATCGATACCGATACCAATCAGGAGTGGTGACACAGCGATATTGATGAAATTGAACTTGATCCCCAGTAGTCTCATTCCACCAAGCATACAGATGTACCCCAGAATAAGAGGTGTGCTAGCAAGAAAAGCACGTATTATCCCACCGGTACTGCGCCACAAAACGACGGCAATTAGTAGAGCCGCCAGAAGTGTTGATCGCCAAAAATCGCTTTTCATATATTTCTCGAGTGCAATTGCCAGTTTGGGCATACCGAAGTAGCGACTCGAGAGAGAAGAAGCAAAGGTGTCAAATTCCTCCAGGTTATCACCCTCATAGAGCGCTTCACTCATCCTGGCGTAGACAATATACTCACCGTCAGGTGTCAGGTACCGAGCCTGGATCCCTTCTGGCAATTCAGCCAGTATGTCTCGTAGAAGGGTTTCCACGGGAGGAAGTTCGCGAAGTTGCCCCAGGTTTGCATCGAGTTTGCGTAGCACCTCGTTCAGTGCGCAGATTTCATCTTGCGTTTTCTCGATATCGAGTTGTGCAAGTTCGTTTTGTATTTGTCTTAGTTGGGTTTGGATTTCCCTGCTAGCAAGGGTGATATTTTCCATGCCATTCAGCGTAGCCGCATACTGTATGAATCCAAATTTCGCGAGTAATGTACGCACTTGGATAAGAGAGGCAGCACGATTTTCCAGATTACGATCCAAAAAGTCGAGTTGGTTGAGATAAGTGTCAAGGTCCAAATTGCTTAGGATATCTTGCTGCTCAGAGAGATTGGGAGGAAGGAGCCCTTTAGCTGAATCTATTCCCTGCACAAGATCATTCTGGCTTAGGTTATCGAGCAGCTTTGCCAGTTCTTTCTCTGATGAGGCAAGAAACGTGAAGTAATTGCCGATCTTTGTGTTATCAGCAACAAAGTTCTCCATGATCTCGTTCTGGACCCTCTGGCTCTCTGTGTCCGGGATAAGGTCTGAACTTGAGAATTGAAATGAGGTGTGAGCTGCTTGAAAGGCCATGAAAAGAGCAAGGATAATGGTAGCAACGAAGACAATACGCCATTTTCCCGTCAAAGCGCGAAAAAAAGGACCCAGAAATCGGGAGTAATCAACCGCATGTTCACGATACTGCAAGCGAAGAATGAAGTGCGATAGAGTAAGAAGACTAGGAAGAACAAAAAGTGTACACACAAAAGCAATAACAACCCCCATGCTGGTGATTGCCCCCATCTCAAACATCGCACGTGATCGCGAAAACAAGAGACAGAGAAAAACTAGGGCAGTTGTAGCTGCAGCCCAAAAGGACGCGCTTCCTTTGCGTAGGATAGCTGTATGAAGTGCTGAATCGAAGGGTTCACCTTTTCTCCGCTCTTCCGCATAACGCGAGAAGAAGTGAATTCCATAGTCAATCCCCAACCCGAGAATGAGTGCGGGAAGGAATGTTGTAATTAGATTAAATCCACCCATCGCGAATTTGGCCCATGCCATTGTAAGTATCAAACCAATAATGAGAGGAATAACGGTAATAATCGTGTAGAAGAGCGACCCAAAAGCAAGAAAGAGAATAACAAATACCCCTACCGAAGAGATTATAGTTGTCCATTGCATATCCCTATTCACCATTGCGTTAGCAGAAGCCGTGAATGCATATGTGCCAGTAATTCCCACCTTGACGCCTAGTTGCTCTAGATCGATTCGTCCAAGTTCCTCGCTCAAGGTCCGCATTACCTGGGCGCAGTAATGAGTACCCCGTTGAGAAGGGAACCGTGGTTGCACAGTCATTAACAGCATCCTGCCATCACGAGAGATGAAGGCCTGGGGGGGACGTTCGACTTTTGTCTTAGGAACAGCAAAGATCTCAGCCAAGCTTCCGACTGCGTCTATGATGGTTGGAAAATTCTCGATTCCATCAAGGGATCCCAGGATGGTTTGATTGAGTCTTATCATCTCTTGCAACTCTTCTTCAACGGCACTAATGTTGATGGTATAAGCTGTCTGTGAATCAGTACCGTACAAGGTCTCTTCAAGACTCTTATTGATGTTTTCGTAAAGGTAGCTAGGATCAGCGGAAGGAAGAAGTGAAACCTTCTCCGTAGCAATTGTTTGCCGGGCAAGGGAAACGCTTTCCTCAATGCGAGAAAGCTTATCGCTATCTAGTGTGTAAAGGAGAAGATATTGGTCAGGGATTTTTGTTGAGAGTTCTATGAGATAGGTTACTTGAGTGAATTCCGGATTCATACGTAGCTGTCTTGCTATTGTGGCTGCTGCGTTAGTTAGCAGATCCTCTCTTGCTAACACAAGCTTTTCATCTGGCTCCAGGGCAGTCAGCAGGAGAGTAATGTAGTCACTCTGAGCAAGGTATTTCTCGTATTCACGATAGTCATTGATTAGTGGATCATCTTCCGGAAGTAGAGCAAGATAGGAAGTACGGATTGGCAGCTCGCGAATATAGTAACCAGCAACACCCGTAAGAAGCAAAACAAGGAGAAGAACTAACCAGGAGTGGTAACGGGTGATACCAAAGACAACTTCGAAGATCCTCTTCGTGATTGGATTCATCGTAATGACATATTAGAGTAGTCGATTACTTGCTTTCCTCGCTAGGACTCGAGACAGTAACTGCGTAACCGACCAGTTTAGCAGTCAAGCGAACGTTCTGTCCTCCCTTCCCAATAGCGAGTGATAGTTCGTCGTCTGGGATGAGCACCTTGGCTTTGCGTGTCTCCTCATCCAGTTCAACTGAGAGAACCGAAGCCGGTTCCAGGCTGTTTCGTAGGAGTTGTCCAATGTTGTCCGACCATCGAATAAGATCGATCTTTTCACCGTTTAGTTCTCTAGTGACAACTCTGATCCGTGTTCCACCTGCTCCTACACAAGTTCCTATCGGATCTACATTTGGATCAAGTGACTCAATGGCAACCTTACTACGACGACCGGCTTCGCGAGCAATCTTGCGAACAACTAGTGTTCCATCCTCTATTTCGGGAACCTCCAGACGAAGGAGTTGGTGAACAAATTCTGGATGAGCGCGTGAGATTAACACACGTGGGTCCCCGTGTGTCTTTTCTACGCTTACTAAATAGGCGCGTAGTCTCTCACCGGCATGATAGCGCTCGCCTGGTATTCGCTCACTATTCGGAAGAACTGCTTCGGCTTCCCCTAAGTTCACCCATACGTTCTTCCCTTCGAATCGGTGAATTGAACCACCGATAATCTCTCCAATGCGATGGCTGTACAATTCGAAGATGATTTCTCTTCGCTTCAAGGTGACTTCCTGTCGAATTGTCTCTTCTGCCTTTTTAGTAGCAATACGTCCAAACTTTGCCAGGTCGATCTTCTTGCCATTGATAAGGATATCCCCAGAGTGTTGATCGATTTCTACTTCCACATCTACTTCCGTGTTGTATTGTTCTTTGTAGGCCACAGCAAGACCCCGGCGAATCGCCTCATACAAGTCTTCACGGACGATTCCTTTGGCTTTGGCCATTTCTTCGAGCGCATCGATAAACTCAACATTCATCAGCTAATCCCTTTCACGTTTTACATGATGAAAGCTAGAGGCCTTTCGCAGAAACTCCTACAATCATGCTCTCCAAGCTTTCTTCCATTCCCTACACAACGCTTGTATTATACGGTAGCGTAGAGATCTAGACAAACTCAGGAGGGACCATGCAACAGATTACGTTAACTGTAAGCGCGGAACAGGTTGGTCTCCGTCTTGATCGCTATCTAGCAACTAGACTAAGCAGTGTCTCTCGCACTCAGATTCAGCATGCAATTCGTTCTGGAGCTGCTACTATCAATGGAAAGGCAGTCACTCGGCCTTCATATCATCTCCGAACAGGTGAGCAAATCGTCTGGAAAACCTGTTCCAGGAAAAACCCTAGTCCGCCCTCTGTGCACATACCAATCATCTACGAAGATATAGACATCGTAGTGGTAAACAAGCCTACCGGTTTAACGGTACATCCCGGGGCAGGTACGAACAAGACTACACTTGTGCAGGCACTCCTTGTCGATCGAGAGCTCCCATCGCAGGGTGACCAAGATCGCCCAGGGATTGTGCATCGGTTGGATAAGGATACCAGTGGGACAATTGTTGTAGCAAAGACAGTCTCTGCTCTTGAATCCCTGCAAGAGCAGTTCGCGACAAGGAAGGTCAAGAAGGTTTACCTGGCCAGCGTAAGAGGAGTGATTGGCGAAGCCAAGGGATTGATTGATGCACCAATTGGGCGCGATCCGGCTCACCCAACAAGAATGACAATCCGGCCACAGGGACGCGCAGCACAAACCGAATTCCATGTGCTCAAACGAACAGAGGACTCAACCCTCATCATGATTCTTCTACACACCGGGCGCACACATCAGATACGGGTACATCTTGACTACATTGGACACCCGATTATTGGCGATATAGTGTATGGAAAACCAGCAGAGCGCCTATTGCTACACGCCTGGAAGATTGAGTTCACTCATCCTGCAACTGGGAAGCGGGTTCGCTTTGAGTCGCCGATTCCGCCACAGTTCCCAGATTATCAGTATTCTGAACTGCCTTGGCCTGTATCACGACTCGCAGATAATCAAGGGCAGCGAGATAGCTAGCACCGATCGCTATATAGAGAACCTCCATTCTGCCAGGAAAGCGCAGAAGAAGAAGGACCATGCTCGCGAAGAAAAGAACCGCAGCAGCTTTCCCTGGGATACGAGCCTCTTGGATGATGCCACCACGCCAGTGAACGATTATCCCACCAACGACAAGTCCTACCTCTGGAATAAGAAACAGTATAAGGGCAATTGATGGAATCTCGTTACGAATGGCAAGTGACGCAAGAAGTGCAACATAGAGGGCCTTATCAGCAAGTGGATCAAGTACCTTTCCCGATGCCGTAATCTCTCCTCGGGATCGTGCTACCATTCCATCGAGAACATCTCCTGCGCAAGCAACGAGAAAAAGTGCCAGTGTTACTTCTCGCTGACCCAAGAAAAGAAAGCAAATAACTGGCGCGATAAGCACCGCGCGTGCAGCTGTAATCTTGTTAGCAAGAGACACAATAATGTCAGTTTAACACCTTCACAACTGCCAGACAAGCTTTTCTTGAACACACACAGTGAGACTCGGTACAATAACTCATCTACAAGTTAAGGAGAGATAGGATGAAGAAACGAGTGTTAATCATGGGTGCTGCAGGGCGAGACTTTCATAATTTCAATGTCCACTTTCGTGATAACCCCAATTATCAGGTAGTTGCATTTACAGCGACGCAAATCCCTGATATCGAAGGGCGAGCGTATCCTCCGGAACTTGCGGGGAACCTATATCCACAAGGGATTCCTATTGTATCAGAGAACGAATTAACCACTCTAATCAAAGAAAAAGCCATTGATCTCGTTGTGTTTGCCTATAGCGATGTCTCTAATCAGTATGTAATGGAACGATCGGCTCTGGTCAATGCTGCTGGTGCTGATTTTGTCCTCTTGGGAACTAAATCAACCATGATCAAGTCACAAAAACCACTTATCTCAATTACCGCTGTCCGCACCGGATCGGGTAAGAGTCAGACAGCAAGACGGATATGCAACATTCTTAAGAACAAAGGGAAAAAGCTTGCCGTGATTCGCCACCCTATGCCATATGGAAACCTAGCCGAGCAAGAGTGGCAGCGATTTGCGACCTATGAAGACCTGGACCGCCACAACTGTACAATTGAAGAACGAGAGGAATACGAACCTCACATTGACAATGGGACAGTTGTCTATGCTGGAGTAGATTACGGAAAGATCCTGCGTAAGGCAGAAGAAGAAGCGGATATCATCATTTGGGACGGTGGAAATAACGACTTCTCTTTCTATCAACCTGATCTCTCTATCGTTATACTTGACCCACATCGCGCAGGTCATGAACTTCTCTACTATCCAAGCGGTGTGAATTTGCGTACTGCAGACATCGCCATAATAAACAAGGTAGACACCGCATCGCTCGACGACATCCGTTTTGTACGTGAGAATATAATGACAGCAAATCCAACTGCAAGGATCATTGAAGCTGCCTCACCAATTAGCGTTGATAACCCGGCAGTTATTCAGGGTAACCGCGTACTAGTAATTGAGGATGGACCTACGCTTACCCACGGCGGAATGCCGTATGGAGCGGGGACAATTGCAGCACAACGATTCGGGGCAAGGGAGATTATCGACCCAAGGCCGTACACGGTTGACTCAATCACTGCGGCCTATAAGAAGTACCCGAAGATCGGGCGTCTTCTTCCAGCAATGGGTTACGGGAATGAGCAGATCAAGGACCTGCAGGAAACAGTAGACAGCGTTCCATGTGACGGGATTGTGATAGGCACACCAATCAACCTGGGCCGACTGCTTTCATTCAAGGTTCCATTTACTCGAGTTTATTATGAGCTTCAGGAAATCGGGTTTCCTACCCTTACTACCCTGCTGAAAGATTTTTGACCTATCCTTACGCAGTACCTTTCTCCAATTTCGTTTACTAAGACCCTTGCCTCAGCTTCCTTCCACATGACGGGGTTCAGTGACCAATAGGCTAAAGTTGTAAGTAAGTCTGCCCAATGCCTGTGATAGCTTTACACGGAATGGCTACGGATCGCGCTTAGTACTCGTTCCGGAGTGAATGGGGTTTTCGTTAATCGCACTCCAACAGCGTCATAAATGGCATTAGCGATCGTAGGGATTGGGGCATTGATCCCAATCTCTGCGACTGACTTGGCGCCCATTGGTCCGGTTGGCTCATAGGAATCGAGAAGTGTTATGTCGATTGGCGGAATGTCAAGCGCCCCAAGGATCTTGTAGTCAAACAGTGTAGCATTCTGTACCCGTCCGGTTGAGCTGAACAGCATCACCTCGGTAAGCGCATAACCAATCCCATTGGCCAGTGCTCCTTCGATTTGTCCCTGTGCCATCTTTGGGTTGATCACGGTTCCACAGTCAACTACAGCCACATAATCAACGATCTTCACAAACCCTGTTTCCGTGTCTACTGCTACCTCAGCAAAACTGGACATAAATGGAGGAGGTGACTGGTCTTGCACGCATGATTCCGTAGCGCCGATCTGAAACTGGTCTACCTGATACATAGCCCGCTGGCAAACCTCAGTAAGGGTTACGCTGCGTCCATCAATTGAAATGACTTGTTCATCCTTAATAGTAAGGTTTGTCATGTCACTTTCGAGCATTGCAGCGGCAACTCCTACAATTTGTCCACGCACTTCTTCTGCTGCCCGCTTAACTGCTGTTCCTGAGACATAGGTAGTTGAAGAGGCGTATGCTCCTACGTCGAAAGGGGTGAAATCCGTATCGGAAGAGTAAACAATCACCTTGGATAACGGCACACCAAGGACCTCAGCGGCAATCTGCCCAAGAATTGTATCTGACCCTGTACCAAGATCAGTAGCCCCAACAAGAAGGTTAAATGAACCGTCTTCATTCATCTTGATCGTTGCGGCGCCCATATCAACCTGGGCAATCCCTGAACCCTGCATATGGATCGACATTCCAAGCCCGTGTATCCAAGGCCCGTTGCGAGTGCGTAAGCCTCGTTTCTTAGCCCAACCGATTCGTCTTGCCCCTATTTCTAGACAGCGCTCCAACTCACAGCTGTTAATCGTTTGAGCGACACCTTCCCTTCCTTCACCTATTTCCTCAAAGATCGGTGATGATTCTCCACAGCGAATATGATTACGTCTACGGAGCTCTATTGGGTCCAGTCCAAGTTTTCCAGCCAGTTTATCCATCGCTACTTCTAATGGGTAATAACCCTGTGGTGCACCATAACCACGGTATGCCCCAGCAACTGGAAGATTTGTGTATACAGCTTTCCCAGAAAAGCGAACATTCCTTGCTTTGTTATATATTGGAAGCGTCTTTGAACCAACATTAGACAGTACGGTTAGGCTATGAGCACCATATGCTCCTGTGTTGGAAAGAGCTTCCATTTCAATTGCATGCAATATCCCATTTTTCTTTGCTCCAAGCTTGACACGAATTCGCATTGGATGCCGCGTGCGCGCTGAGACAAATTCCTCCTGCCTGGTAAACTCGATCAGCGCTGGTCGGCCGGTGCGTAGGGTAACCAATCCGGCCAAATCCTCAAGGAGAATCTCCTGTTTCGTCCCAAAAGCGCCCCCTATTCGCGGCTTGATCACGCGAATTCGATGAAGCGGTATCCCAAGCACGTAAGAAACAATTCTTCGGGTGTGAAACGGAACCTGGGTACTTGTGCGTAGCACAAGCCGTCCATCCTCGTCCAGGTAGCTCAAGACTACGTGCGGCTCAATCGGAGTATGCTGAGCGTACTGTGTCTCGCAAGTTGTCTCTACTGTAGAATCGGATTCGGCAAACCCCTGCTTGACGTCACCAACGTTGATGTCTATCTTGGCTGAGATGTTTCTTACCGGATCGAAGATACCAGTGGCATCCTTTTCATCATGAATTATCGGTGCTTCTAGCGCAGTTGCTGCATCAACTGATAGCACCGGTGGAAGTTCTTCGTAGTGTACTTCGATCTCCTTTAGCGCTTGTAGGGCAATCTCCTCTGTTTCCGCAGCAACAGCAGCAACACGATCGCCTACAAAACGAACTTTGGTGTCAAACATTCGCGTATCGTAAGGGGAAGGCTCAGGGTACCCTTGTCCGGCAGTAGTATAGCGAGTACTAGGAGTATTCTTGCTGCTAAGAACGCACATAACCCCTGGCAAGGCCTCCGCTCTAGATGTATTGATCTCAGTGATTCTTGCGTGTGCATAGGGACTGTGGAGGATCTTTACGTAAAGCATGTTCGAAAGATCAATGTCAGCGACAAATTTCGGCTTTCCTGTAACCAGTGCAATACCGTCAACTTTTCGTTCACTTCGCCCAACGACAGTGAATTCCGTTGTTCGTTCTTCACACATCGGTACCTTTCCTCATCTTCTCGGCGGCTATCCTGATCGCTTCAATCTGTTTCACATAACCGGTGCATCGACAGAGGTTTCCGGAGATGCCTTCCTTGATCTCTTGATCACCTGGATTAGGATTGTGAGCAAGAAGGTCAACAGCAGCGATTATCATTCCCGGACTACAGTAACCACATTGCACAGCTCCATGTTCCAAGAATGCTTCTTGTACAGGGTGAAGTTCGCCGGTCTTGTCCTGTCCTGCAAGTCCCTCCACGGTTGTTACGCGGTGTCCATCGGCTTTAGCAGCAAGCACAAGGCACGAGTTAACGACACGATCATCCAGTAACACGGCGCAAGCACCACAATCGCCCGATTCGCACCCTTTCTTTACTCCTTTGTACCCTATTCGCCTCAAGAGATGGAGTAAGGTTTCACCTGGAGCTGAATCAAGCTCTTGCTGCTTCCCATTCACGATAAGTTCGATTTTCATTGGCTAACTCCTGATAATTGTCTACTCACACAAGTAAGGCATCGCTTGACTCCAGCATAGACCAGTTCCCTTCTGTAGTTACCACTAGCCCTTAGATCATCACGCACGAACGTAGTTTCTCTTGCAATTCCTGCTGCTTGGCCAATTGATGTTTGATTGAGTCTCCTACCCAGCAGAACCTCCGCTGCCGCAGGGAGCAAAGTCGCAAGTTGCGGTGTTCCACCAGCTGTAAGGCGCACTCCCTTACAATCACCATTTTGTGTTGAGATAAGGCAAGCACAATTGAGAATAGCAATATCAAACTTAGTTCTACTAAATTTCATAAACGCTGCAGCCGTTCCCTTAGCGTAAGCTGGTAGCAAGGCCTCCGTAATAATCGCTGGGGAAAGAAGTGCTCGTGAGGCATAGAGGTCAGAAAGCGGAACCATTCGCGTGACACCGTTGTACAATGTAACCTGTGCCCCTAGCGCAAGAAACAAGGTGATTACATCTGACCATGGATGGGCGCTAGCAAGCGTTCCCCCCATCGATGCCAGGTTGCGAAGAGGAGGAGCCCCAACTTGATGGAGCATTTCCACAACCACCCCCTGAAGGTAGTTCTCGAGGGCTGGGGCCTCTAGGATTTCAGTTAAGGTAGTTGTCGCACCGATTGCTACCCCTTTATCCGTCTGTCTTACGTAAGATAAGGATAAGTGGGAAAGATCAACAAGTGTCTCTATGTCAGGAGATGAACTGCGAACTAGATCGATCCCCCCACCGATTACCCGCGCAGATGTACCCCTTTCCTTGACCAAGCTCAATGCCACATCTAGTTCATCAGGTCTTACATACTCCTTTAGATTACTGAGCGCCATCTTCCTCCCTATCTAGGCATTATCAACCTTGAGCAAAAGAGGAACAAGGTCAAATACATCAACATCAATCAATCCAAGATCCGAAAGACGAAGCTGTGGGATTACAGGAAGGGCAAGCAAGGAAAATGTCATAAATGCGTTATTTAGATTACAACCACAGTTCTCTAAGGCCTGATGCAGCTGTTCCATTTGACGAGCCACTACTTCCACTGGCTGGTCACTCATCAGTCCAGCAATCGGAAGAGCGATCGCCACCTGTGGCTGGTCGTCTTTGACTAAGCATACTCCTCCGTTCATTGAAACAACCTCGTTTGCAGCAGTCGCCATCGCTCGCTTGTCTGTTCCCATAATGAGCAGGTTATGGCTATCGTGTGACACGGTGCTCGCCAAAGCGCAACGCTCACTGAGGCCAAAACCTTTTACAAATCCGTGGCTGATCCTTCCGCTTCCATGATGGCGCTCCACCACGGAAAGGAAGGCAATGTCTTGGGTTGAGTCAGGAAGCACCTCTCCTTGTTGTACCGGAAGGTTGGCTGAAATTGCATCGGTCAGAACTTCATTCTCGACAACTTCTATAACCCTTGCCCGAATGGTGCCATGTACAATTGGTGCTTGTACAACAAAGTCGGTCACTTGAAGTTCTCGAGCAAGGTGAATGCTTTTTCTTGCAACTTCCGGATACGGATAAGACACAATCTCTGATGTCAATTCTCCGTCCTGAGCCACTAAGTCTCCTGCGGCAAAAACAAGGTCAATCACAAGCTTATTAAGATCCCTGACAACGAGTATGTCAGCGTAACGGCCAGGAGCAATGCATCCGACATCACAAGATACTCCAAAATGCTCCGCCGTGTTCAGTGTTGCCATTTGAATGGCCATAATGGGTGGAACCCCTTCGGCTATGGCCAATCTTACGACATCATCCATATGTCCATCTTCGAACAGAGTCCCTGGGTGCCGGTCATCGGTACACAGAAGAAAGTGGCGGGAGTCAATCCCCTGCCTGGTGATAGCTGGAAGTTGAGCGACAACATTGTGCCAGGCTGAACCTTGCCTGAGCATGGTATACATTCCCTGTCGTACGCGGGCTGTTGCATCCTCCACTCGTGTTCCCTCATGGCAATCGCTTGGACCGCCAGCAACATAGGCGTGAAAAGCTCTCCCAAGATCAGAAGAAGCATAATGCCCGCCCACAATACCTCCTGCTTTCAGCGTTTCTGCGATCTCGGCGTGCAGTTTTCTATCCCCAGTGGCAACACCCGGGTAGTTCATGACTTCTCCCAAGCCAATCACCCCCGGCCACGTCATTGCCTCAGCCACTTCTCCGGGTCCCAATTGTGCTCCACCGGTCTCCATCTTAGGTGCCGCTGGAACACAAGAAGGAACCTGAACGTAGATTTGCATCGGAGTTGCCGCTGCTTCGTCGACTATTAGCCTTACACCTGCGAGTCCAAGGACGTTAGCAATTTCATGTGGATCGACAAATGCTCCGGTTGTTCCATGAGGCAGAACAGCTCGCGCAAACTGGGTGACTGTGAGCATCGAGCTTTCTACATGCATGTGTGCATCAAGTAAGCCAGGAACCAGGTAACGACCCTCGGCTTCGATGATCTTTGTCTTCTCACCGACCATAGAATTGGTATCGGGACCACAGTAGGCAATCCTGCTTTGCAGGACGGCGATATCCGTGTGCTCGATGATCTCACCAGAGCAGACGTTCACCCAGCGGCCATCGCGGATGACCAGATCAGCAGGTCGGCGCCCCATCACTAGGGCAACCAGTTCGCGTGTTGTATCGTGTCGAGGTGTTCTTCTAGCCATGTGATACTAAAAGGGCGGCTCTCCTCTGTTGAGGGTAACCGCCCCGAATTGGCTTTCTCTACTGTTCACCCGGCCATGGGCCAACGATGCCCTTGACCGCCCACTCCATGGTGGTCAGCTCAAACTCGGACATACGCAACCCCTC